>Ga0209673_1000050_pt1 | contig 285287 bp, 252 predicted proteins | sample AraplaCol_mMS_r2_2_FD_184274 | JGI IMG/M metagenome (GOLD analysis project Ga0209673, IMG submission 184274) | Arabidopsis root microbial communities from North Carolina, USA - plate scrape MF_Col_mMS_r2 (SPAdes) (version 3) | ecosystem: Host-associated > Plants > Roots > Endosphere | place...
TTGAAACTGTCAAGAGATTTAGACACGAGAGACCCCGTTTCTGATAGCCAACACAGTCGTGCGAACGCCTATGCACTTAATGCACATCAGGATGCGGGTACGGCCATTTCCGCTGTCCGCACGTGGAGGAGACGCTCCAAGTTCGGCGCAAGGATGAAATTCACGCCGACCGCTGGCGTGGTTGCAGGTCTTATAGATAATTTCCTAAAAACTTGCCATACCCGAGCACGGTCAAAATCGGACATTTTTTGCCCCCTCCGAAAGCCGAAACGAAGAAAGAGCCGAAGCATGCATCTCACCGCCGAAAATCTGGCTGCAAGGCGCGGTGAGGATCTCATTTTCGTTAACATTTCCTTTCACTTGGCAGCCGGTGAGGCCCTTGTCCTCACGGGAAGAAATGGATCGGGAAAGTCCACTTTGCTGCGTGTCGTCGCGGGCCTCCTGAGGCCGGAAAAAGGTACTGTCATTTTCCGCGACGAAGGGAGCCCGGAAGGCCGGCATCCCGGCGAGGCCAGCCACTACCTTGGCCATCGAAACGCGATGAAGAATGAACTTACGGTTGTAGAGAATCTGGGTTTTTGGCAGTCCTTCCTCGGCAACCCGGACGCTGCCGGTCTTTCTGTCGAGGACGCAGCCGAAGCTGTCGGCCTCTCGGGAATTACCCACCTTCCCTTCGGCTATCTCTCCGCCGGCCAGCAACGCCGGATAGCCTTCGCCAAACTGCTAGTCGCCCACCGCCCCGTCTGGATCCTCGACGAACCGACCGCCGCACTCGATGCCAGCGCCGACCGGCTGCTGGCCCAATTGATCGAAGCGCATCTGACAAAGGGCGGCATCGTGCTGGCGGCGACGCACCAGCCGCTGGGGCTGGAGAATGCGCGGGAATTGAAGATGACGGGCTTTGCCGGCGTGGATCATGGGGTGTGGGGTTGATGTTTCTCGGTGTGACTACCCCCCTCTGCCCTGCCGGGCATCTCCCCCACACGGGGGGAGATCGGCAAGATGCACCGGCTTCGCGAAATCTTGATCGCGCGCCAAGCGGCTGCAGCCATCTGCGGCATTTGATTAGGACAAAGGGGCGCTTCTGTCCGATCTCCCCCCTTGTGAGGGAGATGCCCGGCAGGAAAGAGGGGGGTGCCCCGTCCACCGCAGATGCAGAGAGCAGCCACATATGACCGCACTCTTCCTCCGCGACCTCAAACTCTCGATCCGCGCCGGTGGCGGCGCTCTCATCGGCGTCCTCTTCTTCCTAACCATCGTCGCCGTCATCCCATTCGGCGTCGGTCCCGATCTCAAGCTGCTCTCGCGCATCGGCCCCGCCATCGTCTGGATCGGCGCGCTGCTGGCCGCCCTCCTTGGCCTCGACCGTCTATTCCAGGCCGAGCGCGACGATGGATCGCTCGACCTGATGCTGATGCAGGAAACGCCGCTCGTTCTTACCGTGCTCGTCAAATGCCTCGCCCACTGGACGGCTACCAGCCTGCCGCTGGTCATCGCCTCGCCGCTGCTCGGCCTCTTCATGAATATGGACGAGGCGGCGATCGGCGCCACCATGCTGACGCTGCTTGTCGGCTCGCCCGCGATCACCTTCATCGGCGCCGTCGGCGCCGCCGTCGCAGTGGCGCTGCCCCGCGGCGGCCTCCTGGTCTCCATCCTCGTATTGCCGCTGACGATCCCGGTGCTGATCTTCGGCGTCAGTGCCACCTATGCCGCAGTGGAAGAGCCCGCGCCGTTCCTGCCGCCCTTCCTCATCCTGATCGCGCTGACGCTGTTCTTCGCCGTCATAGGCCCGGCAGCGGCGGCGCTGGCGCTGCGAAACACAGCGGATTGATGGGCCATTCGATTGCGGGAAAAGCCGGATCAAGGTAAGGAAGCGGACATGAGCGAAACGAGCCTTGCCATCAGCAAATTCAGCGACCTCGCCAACCCGACGCGGTTTCTGGCGCTGGCGGCACGCGTCATTCCGTGGCTGGCCGGCATCACCGCCCTCTGTTTTGTCGTCGGCCTCTATTTGAGCTTCTCCACAGAAGGCGATTACCAGCAGGGCGAGACCGTGCGCATCATGTATGTCCACGTGCCATCCGCCTGGCTTGCGATGATGTGCTATACGATCATGAGTGTTTCGGCGATCGGCACGCTCGTCTGGCGCCACCCGCTCGCCGATGTCTCCGCCAAGGCAGCAGCGCCGCTCGGCGCCGCCTTCACCCTGCTTGCGCTCGTCACCGGCTCGCTCTGGGGCAAACCGATGTGGGGCACATGGTGGGTCTGGGATGCCAGGCTGACCTCCGTCTTCGTTCTCTTTCTGATGTATCTCGGCCTGATTGCGCTCGGCCGCGCCATCGACGATCCGTCGAAGGCGGCGCGCGTTACCGCCGTGCTCATCCTCGTCGGCTTCGTCAACATTCCGATCATCAAGTTTTCGGTCGAATGGTGGAACACGCTGCATCAGTCGGCAAGCGTATTGCGCCTCGACGGCCCGGCGATCGATCCGGAATTCCTGCGCCCGCTCTTCGTCATGGCGATCGCCTTCACGCTGCTCTTCTTCACGCTGCACATCATGGCAATGAGGAACGAGATCTGGCGCCGTCGCATCGCCGCCCAGCGCCGTCTCGCCGCCCGCATGGCGAGCCGGGAGGAATAGGCCGTGACGCATGCCTTCTACGTCTACACATCCTATGGCTTCGCCGCCTTGGTGACTGCTGCAGTCATCCTGTGGACCTGGGCCGACGGCCGGGCGCGCCGTCGTGAACTCGCAGCGCTCGAAGCCGCAGGCATCCGCCGCCGCTCGGCACGCACTGGGGACGAGCAATGAGCGAGACGCCGGAAATCACGACCGCAAAGCCGCGCGGGCGCGGCAGCTTCGTGCTGGCGCTTCTGCCGCTGATCGTCTTCGGGGGCATTGCGGCAACCGCTGCAAAGATGCTCTACGACCAGGATTTCCACGGCAAGGACATCGCCGAAATCCCCTCCGCCCTGATCGGCACCAAGGCGCCGGCGCTGAACCTTGCGCCGCTCGACGGCGCGAACCTGCCGGCACTGACCGATGCCGCGGTCAAGGGCAAGCTCACCCTCGTCAACGTCTTCGCCTCCTGGTGCATTCCCTGCCGGGATGAGCATCCCGTTCTGAAGGAACTGGCGAAGGACGGACGACTGAACATCGTCGCCATCAATTACAAGGACAAGAACGAGAACGCCCTGCGTTTCCTAGGCGAACTCGGCAATCCCTATCACGCCATCGGCATCGACCCGAACGGCAAGGCGGCAATCGACTGGGGCGTCTACGGCATTCCGGAAAGCTATCTTGTCGCCCCCGACGGCACGATCCTCTACAAGCGCGTCGGCCCCTTCGACGATATCAGCCTGAAAGAAGGGCTGTTTCCGGCGATGGAAAAGGCGCTCGGCAAGCCTGCTTCATAACAGGTGATCCGTTAGACCCCACCCTGCCAGACCTTGATCGCCTCCACCGGCCAGATCAGCATCAGCACGTTGAGCGTCAGGTTGTCCCGGATCATGTAGCCGGTGAAAATCTCGAAGAAGATCGCGATCGCCACGGTCAGCGCCACCGGCGCGCGGGACGCGAAGAAGAAGCCGAGGCACATGAAGACGGTATCCATCACCGAATTCAGAATGCTGTCGCCATAATAGTCGAGCGCGATGGTCGCCGTGCGATAGCGGTCGATGATGAGAGGCGAATTCTCCAGCAGCTCCCAGCCGGATTCGATGAACAGCGCCAGGAGCAGCCGTGCCGCTAAGGGCTTGCGGCGCAGGATGAGATGGCCGAGCCCGTAGAACAGGAAGCCGTGGATGATGTGCGATGGCGTGTACCAGTCCGACAGATGCTGCGAGTTGCCGCTGGTATTGACCCCGCCCTCCCACAGCTTGACATAGCCGCAGGCGCAAATCGGCACGCGCCCCATCAGATATTCGACGACGATCTGGGCGACCAGAACCGCGAGGCAGGCGACGAACCAGAAGGTCTGGTGTCTCACGCGATATTCGGCGTCCACAGCGCTCACTTCTCGCCGTCCGTTTCCGGGTTCAGGCTATGCTTCAGCACCAGCGGCATCTGCGCCAGCGTGAAGATGATGGTGATCGGCATAGTGCCCCAGACCTTGAAGGCGACCCAGGTATCGTCCGAAAAATTGCGCCAGACGACTTCGTTCAGCACGGCGAGAAAAAGAAAGAAGATGCCCCAGCGGATGGTGAGCTTGCGCCATCCCTCGGCATCGAGCTGGAAGGCGGCATTGAAGACATAGCCGAGCAGCGACCGGCCGAAGGCGAGCCCGCCGAGCAGCGCGACCCCGAACAGCGCATTGACGATGGTCGGCTTCATCTTGATGAAGGTCTCGTTCTGCAGCCAGATCGACAGCGAGCCGAAGATGAGGACGACGATGCCGGAAACGAAGGGCATGATCGGCAGATGGCCGAGCACGATCTTCGAAACGACCAGCGACGTAACCGTCGCCGCCATGAAGAGCCCGGTTGCGACGAACAGCGGGCCACCCAGCTCGGAAAGCACAGGAAACCGCTCCACCAGCCACTGGCCGCGCAGATTGGCGAAAAAGAAGATCAGCAGCGGCCCGAGTTCCAGTGCCAGCTTCAGCAGCGGATGATGCCGGTCGGCCGCCGACGGGGTGATATCGCTTTCGGTGCTCATGCGTTCTTCAAACCTGCTATTCCTGAAACCTGCTTCTGCCGTGCCTTGCAGGCTTTCGGCGGCATATCTGTGGCATCATTGCCCAAGTCCGGCAATAGCATGGGCGAAATCCTCGGCCTCGAACGGCTCCAGGTCGTCGACACCCTCGCCAACGCCGATGAAATAGACCGGCAGCTTGTGCTTGGCGGAAATGGCGACGAGGATGCCGCCGCGCGCCGTGCCGTCGAGCTTGGTCATGATCAGCCCGTTGACGCCGGCGATATTGCGGAAAATCTCGACCTGGCTCAGCGCATTCTGTCCCGTCGTGGCGTCGAGCGTCTGCAGCACGGTATGCGGCGCATCCGGATCGAGCTTGCCGAGCACGCGTACGATCTTCTCGAGTTCGGCCATCAGCTCGGCCTTGTTCTGCAGGCGGCCGGCGGTATCGACGATCAGCACGTCGCATTTTTTCGCCTTCGCCTGTTCGAAGGCATCATAGGCAAGGCCGGCGGCATCGGCGCCGAGCTTGGTGCCAATAAATTCGGAATTCGTCCGGTCGGCCCAGATCTTCAGCTGCTCGATCGCCGCCGCACGGAAAGTGTCGCCGGCGGCCAGCATCACCTTCAGCCCGGCGCCGGAAAGCTTCGCTGCAAGCTTGCCGATCGTCGTCGTCTTGCCGGTGCCGTTGACGCCGACGACGAGGATGACATGCGGCTTGTGCGAGAGGTCGAGCTGCAGCGGCTTTGCGACCGGTTTCAGAACCTTGGCGATTTCGGCCGCCATGATCCGGCTGACATCCTCGCCGGTCACGTCCTTGCCGTAGCGCTCGGAAGCCAGCGTATCGGTGACGCGCAGCGCAGTCTCAACGCCGAGATCGGCCTGGATCAGCAGGTCTTCGAGATCCTGCAGCGTCTCGTCATCGAGCTTGCGCTTGGTGAAGAGCGCGGTGATCTGGCTGGTCAGCTGCGAGGACGTGCGCGCAAGACCGTTACGCAGACGCTGGAACCAGCTAAGCCTCGGCTGCGGGGCGACGGGCTCCGGTTCGGCGATCTTCGGGCCGGTGGCGAAACCTTTGGGGAGGGCGGGAGAGCGGGTCTCCGGTTCTGCTGTTGGATTACCCCCCTCTGCCCTGCCGGGCATCTCCCCCATAGGCGGGGAGCTTGGCTGGGAGGGCGATTCCAGCGCTACATTATCCGTGGTCGGAATCTCTTCCGTCAGCTTTTCAATGATGTCTTCGAGGTCATCCGGCTGTTCCGGCGCATCGGTCTCCAAATGATCTCCCCCCTTGTGGAGGAGACGTTCCGAAGGGACAGAGGGGGGTATTTCCGCAACGGGTTCGACCGGCGCCTGAATTTCGGTCTGCACCTCCGCTGCCGCCTCAGCTTCCAGCAATGAAAGCGGCACGACACCCATGTCGCTCAGTTGGTCGACGGCCGGCAGGATTGCGGGTTCCGCATCATCATCGGCGATAGGCGCCTCGACCCCACCCTCGCCGATATCGGCTGCCGGGCCGCCGGCAGTGTCCATCTCTTCGGGCAGAACGGGATCCGCGGCGATCGGCAGCGCTTCGTCCTGCAACCGCTGTTCCAGCGCGGCCTCGACGGCACTCGTCTCCGCCGGCTTGTCCTTGCCGAAGGTGAAGACCTTTTTGATGAAACTGAGCGCCATGGGGATTCCGTGAAAGTCAGGCCGCTGCGGCCGTCAATTGCATGTCGAGATGCTTGCCATTGTGGCCGGTGATCGTGGCCGGCACAAGTTCGCCGGGACGAAGCCCGGCGGCTGCGACCAGCGTGAAGTTTTCCGTATGCGCCAGGCCGTTGTTTTCGACAAGCAGCCATTGCCGGGTTCCGACCATGCGATCGAGATGGGACTGATGCAGCCCGTGTCCAATGGCGCGCAGCCTTGCGGCGCGATCCTTGACAAGCGACCGGTCGAGCTGCGGCATGCGGGCTGCCGGCGTGCCAGGGCGCGGGCTGTAGGGAAAGACGTGCAGATGCGCGATATCGGCCTCTTCGGCCAATCGCACGGCGTTATCGAACATCTCTTCGGTTTCAGTCGGGAAGCCAGCGATCATATCAGCGCCGAAGCTCATCTCGGGGCGAAGCCGGCGCGCCTCCGCGATGAAACGCAGCGCATCGGCGCGTAAATGCCGGCGCTTCATGCGCTTGAGGATCATATCGTCGCCATGCTGCAGCGACAAATGCAGATGCGGCATGAAGCGGGGTTCGTCGGCGATCAGATCGATCAGATGGGCGTCGGCCTCGATGCTGTCGATCGAAGAAAGCCTGAGGCGGCGGATATCGGGGATATGCTTCAGCAGCGTCTTCGCCAGAAAGCCGAGCGTCGGCCCGCCCGGCAGATCGCCGCCATAGCTGGTGGCGTCGACGCCGGTCAGCACGATCTCGCGATAACCGCTGTCGGCAAGCCTGCGGGCCTGGTCGACGACGGCCCCCATCGGCACGGAGCGGGAATTGCCGCGGCCATAGGGGATAATGCAGAAGGTACAGCGGTGGTCGCAGCCGTTCTGCACCTGGATGAAGGCGCGCACATGGCCGTCAATGTGCCTGACCATCTGCGGCGCCGTCGCCTTGACGCTCATGATATCGTTGACGCGCAGCTTCTCTTCGGCCGAAACGCCGAAATCCGGCAGGCTGCGATAGGAAGCGCTTGTCAGCTTCTCCTCGTTGCCGAGCACGGCGTCGACCTCCGCCATTTCAGCGAAAGTCTGCTTTTCCGTCTGCGCGGCGCAGCCGGTGACGATGATGCGGGCATGCGGATTGTCGCGTCGCGCCCGGCGGATCGCCTGGCGGGCCTGGCGCACAGCCTCGCCTGTTACGGCACAGGTATTGACCAGGATGGCGTTGTTGAGCCCCGCCTTCTCGGCCTGCGCCTTCATCACTTCGGATTCATATGTGTTGAGGCGGCAGCCGAAGGTAATGACCTCGATACCGCTCACTGCGCCCCCGCCTCTCGGGTACCATCGCGCGACCAAAGACCGGTCGAAGGATCGAGCCGGCCGGACCATTCCCATTCGGCCGGGCCGGTCATGATGACGTGGTCGTCGCGCTCGCGCCATTCGATGGAAAGCGTGCCCGGCGGCCTGGCGCTCGCCACATTGATCGTCACCTCACGCCCGGTGCGGCCGGTGCGTGCAGCACTCACGGCAGCGGAACAGGCGGCCGAGCCGCAGGCGAGCGTCAGCCCCGCGCCGCGCTCCCAGGTCCGCGTCGTCACCGACGTCGGCGACGTCACCTGCGCCAGTGTGATATTGGCGCGCTCCGGAAACATCGGATGGTTTTCGAGCAGCGGCCCGAAGCGGGCGAGATCGTAGGACATCACGTCCCGGTCCACCCAGAAGATCGCATGCGGATTGCCCATCGACATGGCGGAAGGCGAATGCAGCACCGGATCGTCGATCGGGCCGATCTGCAGCTCGATGCGGCTGGTGTCGTGGAATTCTTCCGCCAGCGGGATCTTGTTCCAATCGAAGACCGGCCGGCCCATATCAACGGAGATCGTCCCGTCTTCGTGCTCGACGGCATTGAGGATGCCCGCGACCGTCTGGAAGGTGAAAACCTTCTTGCCGGTCTCGGCGGCAAGCGCCTGCACGACGCAGCGCGTGCCATTGCCGCAGGCCTGCGCCTTCGAGCCGTCGGAATTCAGGATATCGATGAAGGCATCCGTGCCTTCGGCCTTCGGATCATGGATCGCCATGATCTGGTCGAACTCGGTCTGCGGATCGGCATTGAGCGCGATCGCCGCCGTAGGCGTCACCTTGTCCGGCCGCCCGCGCATGTCGACGACCAGGATCTTGTTGCCAAGCCCGTTCATCCTCGCGAATTCGACCGTTGCGCTCATGATATCATTCCGTCTGCTTTTCCGGTGTATATGGCGGAAATGCGTGGGAATTACCAGTGGTGAGTGCTAGGCGTGGGTTGCGAAGACCAACCCTTGAGGCTGTGCGGCTTTTACCGCTGCGTACCGTCGGCATTGAACGATGCCGCATGGGCTTCGACGATAGCAGCGGTGATGACTTTTCTTAGCTCGTAGACCAGCGAGCGGGACCGTTTGCGGTCCAGGTCCTGTGCCGCCTTTGCAAGGTTCAGGCCTTCATTCAGGACAATATGATGAGCCCGTGCCAGCGCCCAGCTCTCAATATCAGGCTTTATCATTCGATATCTCCGCCGAATCATTCGGCATCAAGGATATTTACGAATCATTTTACAGGATGCACTTAAGTAGAAAGTAGAATCATAAGTGGAATATTTTGCAACTGGCCTCTATAGCGAATTTGGACTGGCCGTCAGAATTTTTAACTGTTCGCGCCACGTCGCGCGGCTCCTGGAAAGCCCGCCGCGCGGTCATTCCGCGCATTCGCCTTGACTTTCCCACTGCTTTCCTGTTTATCGCGCCCAATCCGCGACGAGCCGCATGACTCCGAGCCGCCGACCGGGACCTTGAGATCCCGGAGGTCAACACCCGACAGCGCGATGCGCCCTCGGGTGCTTTTTGGCTTTGCGTCTTGTTTTCGTCAAGGAAAAGCACGACGTTTCCGGGCATATCGAACCCGCCCGAAACGTATCAAGGAAGAGCCGATGTTTGAAAACCTCCAGGACCGTCTTGGATCCATTCTGAATGGACTGACAGGCCGTGGCGCGCTTTCGGAAGCCGATGTTTCCGCAGCGCTGCGTGAGGTTCGCCGTGCGTTGCTGGAAGCCGACGTCGCGCTCGATGTCGTGCGCTCCTTCACCGACCGCGTGCGGGAAAAAGCCGTCGGCGCCGAGATCCTGAAGTCGATCAAGCCCGGCCAGATGGTCGTCAAGATCGTCCATGACGAACTGATCGAGATGCTGGGTGGCGAAGGCGTCGGCATCGACCTGCATGCACCGGCCCCCGTCGTCGTCATGATGGTCGGCCTGCAGGGCTCCGGCAAGACGACGACGACGGCCAAGATCGCCAACCGCCTGTTGACACGCGATAAGAAGAAAGTGCTGATGGCGTCGCTCGACACGCGTCGTCCGGCAGCCCAGGAGCAGCTACGCCAGCTTGGCGCGCAGGCCAGCATCGACACGCTGCCGATCATCGCAGGCCAGTCTCCGACCGATATCGCTGCCCGCGCCGTGCAGGCGGCCAAGCTTGGCGGCCATGACGTCGTCATCCTCGATACCGCCGGCCGTACGCATATTGACGAGCCCTTGATGGTCGAGATGGCCGACATCAAGAAGCGCTCGAACCCGCATGAAATCCTGCTGGTCGCCGACAGCCTCACCGGCCAGGACGCTGTCAACCTCGCCCGCAACTTCGACGAACGCGTCGGCATCACCGGTCTCGTTCTGACCCGCATGGACGGCGACGGCCGCGGCGGTGCTGCCCTTTCGATGCGCGCCGTCACCGGCAAGCCGATCAAGCTGATCGGTGTCGGCGAGAAGATGAGCGAGCTCGAGGAATTCCATCCCCGCCGCATCGCCGACCGCATCCTCGGCATGGGCGACATCGTCTCGCTCGTCGAGCGCGCGGCTGAGAACATCGACGCCGAAAAGGCCGCCGCTATGGCGGCCAAGATGGCCAAGGGCAAGTTCGACCTCGACGACCTTGCCGACCAGCTGCGACAAATGCAGAAGATGGGCGGCATGGGCGGCATCATGGGCATGATGCCGGGCATGTCGGGCATGAAGGACAAGATGGCCGCAGCCGGCCTCGACGACAAGCTTTTCGGTCGCCAGATCGCCATCATCCAGTCGATGACCAAGGCCGAGCGCGCCAATCCCGACCTGCTCAAGCATTCGCGCAAGAAGCGCATCGCCGCCGGCTCCGGCACCGATGCCGCCGCCATCAACAAGCTTCTGAAGATGCACCGCCAGATGGCGGACATGATGAAGATGATGGGCGGCAAGGGCAAAGGCGGCATGATGAAGCAGATGATGGGCGGCCTTGCCAGCAAGATGGGGCTCGGCGGCGGCCTAGGCGGCATGGGTGGCGGCATGCCCGATCTCTCGAATATCGACCCGAAGCAGCTTGAAGCGCTGCAGAAGCAGGCGGAAGCCGCGGGTCTCGGAAAGCCGGGTGGGGGTATGCCCGGTCTAGGCGGAGGCTTGCCGGGCGGATTGCCCGGTCTTGGCGGCGCAAAGCTGCCGGGCCTCGGTGGTGGTTTCCCGGGCCTGCCCGGATTGCCCAAGAAGAAGTGAAAGGATCGCCTGCCCCATGATTGATCCAGACGTCAAAGCCCAGCTTTCGAGCTACCGCCAGTCGATCGACAATATCGATGCGGCGCTCGTCCACATTCTGGCCGAACGCTTCCGCTGCACCAAAGAGGTCGGCGTGCTGAAGGCTAAGTACAAGTTGCCGCCGGCCGATCCGGCGCGCGAGGAATACCAGATCGCTCGTCTTCGTCAGCTTGCCGAAGATGCGCATCTGGACCCGGATTTCGCCGAGAAGTTCCTGAACTTCGTCATCAAGGAAGTCATCCGGCATCATGAGCAGATCGCTGCGGATCACGCTGAACAGAGCGCCGCTGCCCGATAACCGTTACCGCCTCACGAAGCGGTCAAGAAAAGCCTAAGGAGTAAAGAACATGGCACTGAAAATTCGTCTCGCCCGCGGTGGCTCCAAGAAGCGCCCGTACTACCACGTCGTTCTCGCCGATGCGCGCAGCCCGCGTGACGGCCGCTTCCTCGAAAACCTCGGTTCGTGGAACCCGATGCTTGCCAAGGACGACGAGAAGCGCGTTCAGCTGAACGCCGAGCGCATCAAGCATTGGATCGAAAACGGCGCCCAGCCGACCGATCGCGTTCTGCGCTTCCTCGACGAAGCCGGCGTTGCCAAGCGCGAAACCAAGAACAACCCGATCAAGGCAAAGCCGGGCAAGCGCGCCCAGGAACGCGCCGCCGAGAAGGCTCAGAAGGCAGCTGACGCTGCTGCTGCTGCCGACGCAGCGGAATAATCGGGATATCCCCTTATTGGACCGGGCGGCATGGCGACATGCCGCCCGTTTTCGTTTCCAATCGCCCGCACTTCGTTTATGAGAAGCCTGTCTTTCCGGCTTCACATGAAGGAACCCATGACAAAGCTTGAAAACCCCGTTCTGATGGCGACCATCGGCGGCGCGCAGGGCCTGCGCGGCGAAGTGCGCGCCAAGGCCTATACGGCCGATCCGGCCGCGCTCGGCGACTACGGCCATCTCCACAGCATGGACGGTCGCAGCTTCGAAATCCTCGAAATTCGCGAGATGAAGAATATGGTCGTCGTCCGTTTCCGCGGCATCAACGACCGCAATGCCGCCGAGGCACTGAACGGGCTGGAACTCTATATCGAGCGCGACAACCTGCCCGACGAGGAGCTGGAGGACGACGAGTTCTACTATGCCGATCTCGAAGGGCTGGAAGCGCGCGACGACAAGGGCGTCAGCTACGGCACGGTCACCGGTGTCTTCGATTTCGGCGCCGGCGATCTCCTGGAGCTCAAAGGCCCGGGCAAGCGCCCGGTGCTGATCCCCTTTTCGGAAGCCTCGGTGTTGGAAATCGACCTCGAAGCCGGCACGCTGCTGATCGATCCGCTGGCGGCGGGGCTGGTCGATGATCCGGAAGAAGCTCCGAAATTCACCCCGGACAAGCCGAAAAAGAAGAAGTGACGCCATGGCTTTCCGGGCGAGCGTACTGACACTCTATCCGGAGATGTTTCCGGGACATCTGGGCTTCTCGCTCGCCGGCAAGGCGATGGAGCGCGGGCAATGGTCGCTGGATGCGGTTCAGATCCGCGATTTCGCCACCGACCGGCACCGCACCGTCGACGACACCCCGGCCGGCGGCGGCGCGGGCATGGTGCTGAAACCAGACGTTCTCGCCCGCGCGATCGACAGCGCCTCGGAAAACGATGCCCGCCCACGGCTGCTGATGAGCCCGCGCGGCCGGCCGCTGACGCAGGAGCGCGTGCGCGCGCTGGCGGCGGGCGAAGGCGTCATCATCGTCTGCGGCCGTTTCGAGGGCGTCGACCAGCGGGTGATCGAGGCGCGCGGACTGGAAGAGGTCTCGATCGGCGACTATGTGCTGTCAGGCGGCGAACCGGCGGCGCTGATCCTGCTCGATGCGATCATCCGCATCCTGCCTGGTGTGATGGGCAACGATCTTTCCGGCCTGCACGAAAGCTTCGAAGGCGGATTGCTGGAGCATCCGCACTATACCCGCCCGCAGGAGTGGGAAGGCCGCGAGATTCCCCCGATCCTCACCTCAGGCAATCACGGCGCGATCGAGAAATGGCGGCATGAAGAGGCGGTGCGCCTGACCCGAGAACGGCGCCCGGATCTGCTCGAAAGCGCCAAAATTGAGAAAAACGGCTGATTTCACCGCCCTTTTCACAAAAATGTCTTGCGAGGGATGACAAGCCCTGGCCTTTGGTGTATTGGCGCACGCGGAAATGGGGTTATCCCCGTCTGCCAGTAAACAAAGAATGGCGAATCCGCTCCCGCCCGCAAGGGCAAACTCCGGAGGCTTGAGACCGAAGGACAGTGTGAGCGCTCTGGCTGTTTCAGAAGAACCAAAGGTTAAGACGATGAACATCATTCAGCAGCTTGAGGCCGAACAGGCCGCCAAGATCGAAGCCAAGCGCACTCTCCCCGAATTCTCCCCGGGCGACACCGTCCGCGTCAACGTGAAGGTCACGGAAGGCAACCGTACCCGCGTTCAGGCCTATGAAGGCGTCTGCATCGCCCGCTCCGGCGGCGGCCTGCAGGAAAACTTCACGGTCCGCAAGATCTCCTACGGCGAAGGCGTCGAGCGCGTATTCCCGGTCTACTCGCCGATGATCGAAAGCGTCGACGTCGTTCGCCGCGGCAAGGTCCGTCGCGCCAAGCTCTATTACCTGCGCGACCGTCGCGGCAAGTCTGCCCGTATCGTTGAAGACACCGGCGTCCGCGCCCGCAAGCTCAACGACGCCGAGCGCGCCGCCATTGCCGAGGAAAAGGCACGCATCGAAGCTGAAAAGGTTGCAGCAGCCCAGGCGCTCGCCGCCGAGAAGGCAGCAGCAGAAGCTGCGGAAGCCAAGGCCGCAGCTGAAAAGGCCGCCGCAGAAGCAGCAGCCGCTGCAGCGGAACCGGCAGCAGAATAAGATCTGGCCACGCAAAATTCTTTGCTTGAAGCAAAATTCTTCGCTTGGAAAGGCGGCCTTCGGGTCGCCTTTTCTATTTTTTGTTTGGTCACGCAGCCGGCGGCCTTGCCTCGGGCCTATCTTCCGTGACAGTTTTTGCCGTTCAATTTTTAGGAACCATTCAATGTTGTTTCGTCGTACCGTTCTTGCGAGCTTCGCCGCCCTTGCTCTTGCCCCCTTGGCCGCATCGGCCGCCGAACTGCCTGATCTCGGCGGCAAGAGTGTCGTCGTCGTGACCGAGAATGCCTATCCGCCGCTGCAATTCGTCGATCCGAAATCGGGCAAGGCGATTGGCTGGGAATATGATGCGATGAACGAGATCGCCAAGCGGCTGAATTTCAAGGTCGAATACCAGAACACCAGCTGGGACGCGATGATCCAGGCAGTGTCCGACGGCCAGTACAACATCGGCATGACCGGCATCACCATCAAGGAAGACCGCAAGCAGAAGGTGGATTTCTCCGACCCCTATATGCGCTCGCAGCAGTTCATGCTGGTGCGCGGCGACGAGAAGCGTTTCACCGATGCCAAGTCCTTCGGCGAATTCAAGGATGGCCTGGTCGGCGCGCAGCCCGGCACCACGCCCTTCTACACCGCTGTCTATGAAGTGCTGGATGGCAACGAGCAGAACCCGCGCATCAAGCTCTTCGAAACCTTCGGCGCCACCGTCCAGGCATTGAAGGCCGGCGACGTCGACGTCGTGCTGACCGATGGCACCGCCGGCAAAGGATATGTCGATGCTTCAGGCGGCGCCCTGAAGCTGATCGGCGAGCCGCTCGGCACCGAGGATTTCGGCTTCATCTTCCCGAAGGGGTCCGATCTCGTCGCCCCCGTCAACGCCGCCATTTCAGCACTCAAGGCCGACGGCACGCTGGATGGGCTGAACAAGAAGTGGTTCCTCGACTACAAGATGGGCGAATGATGCCGAGCAGCCGCTAGACGAATGGCCCTGCAAACATCTTCCCACAGACCCGTCAAGGACGACTATCCCTGGTGGCTGGTCGCGCTCGTCGCGATCGGCATCGTCCTTGCCGTTGTCATCATCACCAACGATATCTATGCTCAGGTCTTTCGCACCGTCGTCAACGGTGTCGGCATCACCGTCTTCGTGACGCTGGTCGCCTTCGTGCTCGCCACCGTGCTCGGCCTCGGCATCTGCCTGCTCGGCATGGCCGACAGCCCGGTGTTGCGCCAGATCGCACGGTTCTACATCGAGATCATCCGCGGCATCCCAATCCTCGTGCTGCTGTTCTATGTCGCCTTCGTCGGTGCGCCGGCACTGGTCGCAGCCTATAATTTCCTGATTTCGCCGCTGGTGACGTCAGGCATGGCCGAGCCCATCCTGGTGCGCGATCTCTCACTGATGTGGCGGGCGGTCATCGCGCTGACGATCGGTTATTCCTCCTTCATCGCCGAGATCTTTCGGGCCGGTTTCCAGTCGGTCGATATCGGCCAGATCGAGGCGGCCAAGGCGCTCGGTCTCTCGCGCTACCGGCGTTTCCGCTCCGTCGTCTTTCCGCAGGCGATCCGGGTGATCTTCCCGCCGCTCTCCAACGATTTCGTTTCGATGGTCAAGGACAGCTCGCTCGTCTCCGTGCTCGGCGTCGCCGACATCACCCAGATGGGCAAGGTCTATGCCGCCGGCTCCTTCCGCTTCTTCGAGACCTATTCGATCGTCACCTATATCTACCTGATCCTGACGATCGGCCTGTCGCTGGCGCTGCGGCGGACGGAGAAGTGGCTGAAATCGCGGTGAATGCTTCAACAGCGGCCACAGCGCGGAGAGGCTCAGAGCGCCTCCTGATGATTCAAATTGAAGCCGCCGCGAAAAATCGCTATATGCAGGCGATGGAATCCAAGTTCAGATGCATTGGCGCGCATATTTTCGTGCTGCAGGACCATTATCGCCTGCCGGCGCGGTTTTTTGCCTGCGTGTCCGGTGCGCTCAACAGCCGACTTCGTTGATCGAATGACGGCCGCGGAGCCTGATCCGCATTCTCGATTTTCCAAAGCTTCCAAAAAACGGACTTAACGCCATGAGCGCACCGCGTACCCTCTACGACAAGATCTGGGACGATCATCTGGTCGACGAACAGGCAGACGGCACCTGTCTTCTCTACATCGACCGCCACCTGGTCCACGAAGTGACCTCGCCGCAAGCGTTCGAAGGCCTGCGCATGACCGGCCGCAAGGTTCGCGCACCGGAAAAGACGCTCGCCGTCGTCGACCATAACGTTCCGACCTCGCCCGATCGCCATCTCGGCATCAAGAACGAGGAAAGCCGCATCCAGGTCGAGGCGCTCGCCACCAATGCCGCCGAATTCGGCGTCGAATATTATTCGGCAAGCGACAAGCGCCAGGGCATCGTTCACATCGTCGGTCCGGAACAGGGTTTCACACTGCCCGGCATGACCATCGTCTGCGGCGACAGCCACACCTCGACGCATGGCGCCTTCGGCGCGCTGGCGCACGGCATCGGCACCTCCGAGGTCGAGCATGTGTTGGCGACCCAGACGCTGATCCAGAAGAAGGCGAAGAACATGCTGGTGCGTGTCGACGGCGTGCTTCCGCCGCATGTCACCGCCAAGGACATCATCCTTGCCATCATCGGCGAGATCGGCACGGCCGGCGGCACCGGCCACGTCATCGAATTTGCCGGCGAAGCGATCCGCGCGCTGTCGATGGAAGGCCGCATGACCATCTGCAACATGACGATCGAGGGCGGCGCCCGTGCCGGCCTGATCGCGCCAGATGAAAAGACCTTCGAATACATCAAGGGCAAGCCGCGCGCGCCGAAGGGCGAAGCACTGGAACAGGCGATCGCCTACTGGAAGACGCTGCAGACCGACGAAGGCGCCCACTATGACCGCGTCGTCGTGCTCGATGCCGCCAGCCTGCCGCCGATCGTCTCCTGGGGCTCCTCGCCCGAGGACGTCATCTCCGTCCAGGGCATCGTGCCCAACCCCGACGATATCCAGGACGAGACCAAGCGCACCTCCAAGTGGCGCGCGCTGGACTATATGGGCCTGAAGCCAGGCACCAAGATGACCGACATCACGCTCGACCGCGTCTTCATCGGCTCCTGCACCAACGGCCGCATCGAGGATCTGCGCGAAGTCGCCAAGGTCGTCGAGGGCAAGACGGTTGCCGCAACCGTCGACGCGATGATCGTGCCGGGCTCCGGCCTCGTCAAGGAACAGGCGGAAGCCGAAGGCCTCGACAAGATCTTCAAGGCCGCCGGCTTCGACTGGCGCGAGCCGGGCTGCTCCATGTGCCTTGCCATGAACGACGACCGCCTGAAGCCGGGCGAACGCTGCGCCTCGACCTCGAACCGCAATTTCGAAGGCCGCCAAGGTTTCAAGGGCCGCACGCACCTCGTCTCGCCGGCCATGGCCGCCGCCGCTGCGATCGCCGGACACTTCGTCGATATCCGCGAGTGGAACTGATCTGATCCGCTCGACGGACGAGAATGAAAGCCGCCCGATGCGCTCCTAGCGCGTCGGGCGGCTTGCATTTGGGGCGCCTGTCGCTTCGACGTCCGGATTGTTGCCCTGATTCTTTAAATCGCTTCCGATTTAATTATGTCATGGCGGGCAAGCCCGTTTGTGCATGGCCCGCATTCCCAATTTCATCCTTTCGGGCAATCGACATCGATAAAGTCCTGTGGCCTCATCGATAATCAGGCGCGACACCCGACAGATACCGTTCAGGCTTCGCGAGCACCGCGCCATCGGGGAAGCGCCATGAGGCAGAAATTAGTATGGAGTTTACTGCAAGCCGGCCTGATCATCTTTGCGCCGCTGGCACCAATCGACGCTACCGGCGCCGGGCCGATGCATCCAAGCATGCCGCCAATCATTGGTGCTTCGGGCCAACTGCAGCAGGTTGCCCAGAAGAAGATACCGTTGCTCAACGGATATCGCGGCTCTAGCAGCGGCCGGCCCGGCTATATCAAGAGTTCGAACGGCTATTGGTATCCCTCGCGCGCCTTCGACGATTATACCGGCTCAATTGGACGGCCGCAAAACCCAAGCAATACCTGCAATTACGGCTTCGCCCCGACCAACGGATCGTCCAATTGCAACTATTGACTGAAGGCTGCATGCCTCGGTCAAGCGGCGGCCGCCACGGTTGGTCTCTCCTCCGCGGCGGCCGCTGATGCGCTGGGTACTGGTCAGAAAGACGCCGTCATCGGATCCGGTCCCATGCGGGCGCCGGCGCTGTCCAGCTTTGCGATCGCGGCCATATCATCGGCATCGAGCTTGAAGTCGAACACCTGGAAATTCTCTTCGATGCGCGACGGCGTAACCGACTTCGGGATGACGACGAGGCCGGTGTCGATGTGCCAGCGGATGATGACCTGAGCCGGCGTCTTCCGATGCTTCCTGGCGATCTCGCAGATGACGGAGTTCGAGATGAACTTACCCTGGCCGAGCGGGCTCCAGGATTCGGTGGCGATGTTAAGCTTCTTGTGAACCTCCTGCGCCGCCTTCTGCTGGAAATCGGGGTGCAGTTCGATCTGGTTGATGACGGGAACAACGCCCGTTTCGCCGATGATACGTTCCAGATGTTCAGGGTAGAAATTCGATACGCCGATCGAACGGGCGCGGCCCTCTTCCCGGATGCGCGCGAAAGCCTTCCAGGTCTCGGTATAAAGACCGCGATGCGGCGACGGCCAGTGAATGAGGTAAAGGTCGACATATTCGGAGCCGAGCTTCTTCAGGCTGCCGTCAAAGGCACGCAGCGCATTGTCGTAGCCCTGATCGGTGTTCCTGAGCTTGGTGGTGACGAAGATGTCCTTACGGTCGAGGCCGGATGAGCGGATGCCTTCGCCGACACCTTCTTCATTGTCGTAGCCGGAAGCCGTATCGATATGGCGATAGCCGGCGGCAATTGCAGTGCGCACCGTTGGAGCGGCAATCTCCTGGGGCGTCTGCCAGACGCCGAGGCCGACCTGGGGAATGGAATGTCCGTCATGGAAAGTGATGATGGGTTGAGCGGTCACAATATATCTCCGGAAATTTGAAAATTGGACGAGGCATGAATTGCGTCCGCACACGGACTTCCCGAAACGCATTTCAGCCGGAGCGTTCGGTCACCGAGAGCATATAGGCGGCCGCATCCACAAAACAATCAGAGCACGCGGACAATCGTTCCCTTTCGAAGATGGGGCAGAAGCCGGCGCATGTCGCACAGGCTCACCGCCACGCAGCCGGCCGTCGGCTCATAGCCCGGCCGGATGAGATGGAAGAAGATCGCCGAGCCGCGATGGCGCGCCCGCGAGGAAATGTTCCAATCCATCACCAGGCAGACATCGTAGAGCATGTCGCTGCGCCGCATCTCCTCATGGCTTGCGTTAAAAGGCGCCCTGACAAGGCGGTTGTAGCTCGCATTATCAGGCTGATCGCACCAGAGCATGTCAGGACGAATGCGGCGAAGGGCAAGCGGCGTGACAAGGCGGCCGTTCCGCTCGCCGCGACGGAAGCCTGATATCAGCCTCATCGATGTGATTGGCGTGGCGCCGTCGCCCTCGCGTTTCAGTACGGTGCGGCCGGAGCGGCCGATCGCGGCTGGCACGGTGATCGCGCCGAGCCGGACGATCGCGCGGCTCTTCTTTCCCGGCGCGGGGCGCACCACGACCGTGGACGGCCTCATCCCCGGCTCCCGCCTTGCTTTTTCCATTTTTCTCGCATGTCTTGCATTGCCCGAAGTTTTGATTGAAATCATATGAAAACCTGCCCGGCAACAGCCCCGCCGGCCGATCCTTGCCAAACCGCGAATTTGGCGTAGGACTAGAGAACGAACTTGAGGACACAACGGCATGACCGCACGCACCATTCTTCTGGTGGATGACGACGATGACCTTCGGCAGACGCTGACGGAACAATTGTCGCTTTATGAGGAATTCACGGTTCTGCAGGAAGCCAATGCCGGCAAGGGCGTCGCGACCGCCCGCTCGACGCCGATCGACCTGCTGATCATGGATGTCGGCCTGCCCGATATGGACGGCCGCGAAGCGGTGAAGCTCTTGCGCAAGGGCGGCTTCAAGGCGCCGATCATCATGCTGACCGGCCACGACACCGATTCGGACACGATCCTCGGCCTCGAAGCCGGCGCCAACGACTATGTCACCAAGCCTTTCCGTTTCGCCGTGCTGCTTGCGCGCATCCGCGTGCAGCTGCGCCAGCACGAGCAGAGCGAGGACGCGACCTTCACCGTCGGCCCCTATCTCTTCAAGCCGAGCCAGAAGCTGCTCACCACCGACAATGGCCAGAAGATCCGCCTGACGGAAAAGGAAGCGGCGATCATCCGCTACCTCTACCGCGCCGAGCAGAAGGTCGTTACCCGCGACGTGCTTCTCGAAGAGGTCTGGGGCTATAATTCCGGCGTGACGACCCATACGCTGGAAACCCACGTCTACCGGCTGCGCCAGAAGATCGAGCGCGACCCCTCGAATGCCGAAATCCTCGTGACGGAAAACGGCGGCTACAAGATCATACCCTAGGGCATTTCCGTTCCCCGAATCGCGGTAATGCCCTATCTCGTTGTTTTCACGCAATTCCCGGTAAAAGCGTTTCACGCTTTGCCTGGCAAAACCGCCAAGCACCCTTGCTGGAATTGCTCTAAGGCGAAAAGCCCGCATGGCGCTGACCGATGATATCAATCTGCTCTCGCAGCTTCCGCTGTTCAAGGACATGAACGAGGATCAGCTGCGGCTGATCGCCTTCGGCGCCGACCGGCGCGTGATCGCTGCCGGCCAGATGCTGTTTCGCCAGGGCTCGCCGGCCGAAAGCGCCTATGTCGTCATCAGCGGCAGCCTTGAGCTGATGACGACGAGCAGCGACGGCATGCAGAGGGCCGAGGCGGTCGCCGGCCCCGGAACGATGATTTCAGAGCTTGCATTGGTCACCCTGGTAGAGCGCAAGTTCACCGCGATCGCGCGCGAGGATACCAGTATCATCCGTATCACCCGCGCCCTCTTCCACCGGTTGATCGAGGAATATCCGGCCGCGGCCCGGCTGATCGAAAACCGCATCCGCGACAATCTCGCCGAACTCGCGGCAAAGGCCGCAAGCCAGTTCCACCGCTTCAGCTGATCCCTGTTGGTCAAAGCGTCAGTCGCGGGTTAGCCCGTCGATCGCTGCGGCAAGCTTCATGAGATCTGCGGCATAGAATCCGGCGGCATTGAGACAGTTAGTCTCGAGCAGCTTCAGCCCCTCTTCGGTGCGACAGACATCGATCACATAAGCCGGCGAATAGCCGGGATTGATGTCCACCATGCGCTGCCCGAATTCAAGCGCATCGTCGTCGATCTCGTGGCGGTGGACGACGCGCGAGCCGTCCTTGTAGAGCGAGTAGGTGACAATCCGCCCGTTGACGGCCCAGAGGCGCCATTCACGCAGGATGCGAACAGGCTTGGTGAGCATCAGAAGCGTGTCGTGACGAAGCGATCCGTTCGGGATTTCATCTTCGTCAAGCGCGAGAACCTTCTCCGCCATACCAATGATCTCGCCTGTCGATTTGACGTTGCCCGGCTCTTCCTTGCTGTCGTCGACAGGGCGCAGGAACCAATCCCTTCCATCGTCAGCCAGACGTTCCGGAACCTCCTGAAGGGTCAGAAACAGCGCGTCGGCTCCGTTGAGGAGGTAGGGGTGCCAAGCCCTTTCCTGGACGAATGGGCGCAGTTTCAACGTGCCCGGCCAATAACCATTCGCCTCGGAGTTTCTCCACAGGGTGTAGGAGCCAAACAGAACCACGGAACCTGGATCGGCAACGACGGGCGTGGGGATAAGTTCGCCGACGAACGGGACGACCTTATGCCATGTACGAGATGCCGAGCCGGTCGAGTGCCTCGGCCAGCTTATGGGTGTCTTCGAACTTCTGGAGAATCCACTGCATCAGAGATCAAAATGCGCCGTCACCGGCACGTGGTCCGAGGGGCGATCCCAGCCGCGCGCCTCCTTGAGGATTTCGATCCGCTTGAGATGCGGCCCGAGATCGGACGACGACCAGATATGGTCGAGACGACGGCCGCGATCGGCCGCCTCCCAGTCCTTGGCGCGGTAGCTCCACCACGTATAGAGCTTCTCGTTTTCAGGCACGTGATGGCGCATGAGATCGAGCCAGGCGCCGCGCTTCATCACCTCGAGCAGCCCGTCGGTTTCGACAGGCGTGTGGCTGACGATCTTCAGGAGCTGCTTGTGCGACCAAACATCGTGCTCCAGCGGCGCGATGTTCAGGTCGCCGACGAGGATGGCGGAAGTGTTGGCCTCGCCATTGGCTTTCAGCTGCTTCATCTCCTCGATGAAATCGAGCTTGTGGCCGAATTTCGGATTGATGGTGCGGTCCGGCTCGTCGCCGCCGGCCGGGACGTAGAAATTGTGCAGCCGGATGCGGCGATTGCCGCGCTCGAAGATCGCCGATATGTGGCGGGCATCGCCGACGCCACAATAATCCTGCCGGTGATCCTCAGTCAGCGGAATGCGCGAGGCGATCGCCACGCCGTGATAGCCCTTCTGGCCGTGGATGATGATGTGATCATAGCCCATGGCTCGCAGCGGGGCTGCCGGAAAGAGCTCGTTCGGCACCTTGGTTTCCTGCAGGCAGAGAATATCCGGCCTGTGCTTGAGAACGAGCTGCTCGACGATCGGCATGCGCAGCCGCACCGAATTGATGTTCCAGGTGGTAATCGAAAAGCCCATTCCCCATGCCCTTTCACGGCCAATGCCTAGCCCGAACCGCGCAGCGATGTTCGGTGCGACACGCTTTCATGAAAGGGCTTTAGAACAAAGGCAAGCGGGAGGGAACCCACTTGAGGGAGCGGCCGGCGATCAACCGAAAAGGCTCAGTCGCGCGACGCCGCCGTACCGGGGATGTTCTCGTAAGGCACGCGGAAGACACGGTCGTCGAATTGCACGCCCGTCTTGACGTTGAAGATCATCACCGACGTGTCCTTGCCCTGATTGTCGGTGATCGTCCACTGGCGCAGGTCGTAGGTCTTGGGGTCGAACATCATGGTGATGGTCGAGTTTCCGAACACCGTATTGTTGCCGAGTGCAATCGTCGTCAGGTCCGATTCTTCCTTCACGCCCTTCACCATGCCGGCCGACAGGTCGATATGCTGCGCCAGCAACAGGCTAAGCGGCGTCTTGGAGAGCGGATAGAGATCCCAGGTCTTGAGCTTGGTGTTGCCGATGGCGACATTCTTGCCGTCGGCGATCACCCGCATCGGCGACGGATCGTCGTAGTTGAAGCGTAGCTTGCCGGGGCGCTGAATGAAGAACTTGCCGCCGGTCTGCTCACCGCGTGGACCGAACTGCACGAATTCCCCCTGCATCGTCGTCACGCCGGAGAAATGGTCGGCGATCGCCTGCGCGGTGCCGGAAGCCGGCGCTGCCGCCTGCGCGAAGGCGCCGAGAGGAACGGCGGGCGCCATCGCAGCAACGGCAAAGGCGCCCAGAATTTCGCGGCGCGTCATCGTCAGGCCGGAGAGGAGGGAACTGGAGTTACTCATCTAAATCTCCTTTATGAGATCTGCATGCCGTTGAAAGGCGGCGTCTTCAAGGCCGCGATCAGCCTCGCGAGAGCGAACGGCTTCCATGCCGTCAGGTTCCGCAAAAACGGCCGCATTGGAAATATATGGCCGTTATCTCAGCGGTCGAGGATATCGGCCTCGGTCGGAACAAGAATTTCGCGCTTTCCGGCGTGATTGGCAGGCCCGATGATGCCTTCCTTCTCCATGCGCTCGATAAGCGAAGCGGCTCTGTTGTAACCGATGCCGAGACGGCGCTGGACATAGGAGGTCGAGGCCTTGCCGTCACGCAGCACGATGGCGACAGCCTGATCATATGGATCTTCCGAGTCCGAAAGGTTCGACGTACCGGCCGGGCCGCCGCCACCGCCGTAATCGCCGTCCTCGTCGTCATCGGCGGTGATCGCATCGAGATATTGCGGCGAGCCCTGCGTCTTCAGGTAGGAGACGATCTCTTCCACTTCGACATCCGAGACGAACGGCCCGTGCACGCGCTGGATACGCCCGCCGCCCGCCATGTAGAGCATGTCGCCCATGCCGAGCAGCTGTTCTGCGCCTTGCTCGCCGAGGATCGTGCGGCTGTCGATCTTCGATGTCACCTGGAAGGAGATGCGGGTCGGGAAGTTCGCCTTGATCGTGCCGGTGATGACGTCGACCGACGGACGCTGTGTCGCCATGATCACGTGGATGCCGGCGGCGCGCGCCATCTGCGCCAGACGCTGGACGGCGCCTTCGATATCCTTGCCGGCGACCATCATCAGGTCGGCCATCTCATCGATGATGACGACGATATAGGGCATTGGGCTGAGATCGAATTCTTCGGTCTCGTACATCGCCTCGCCGGTGTGGCGGTCGAAGCCGGTCTGCACCGTGCGCGAGATCGCCTCGCCCTTCGACAGCGCCTGCTCGACGCGGGTGTTGAAGCCGTCGATATTGCGCACGCCGATCTTCGACATCTTCTTGTAGCGCTCTTCCATCTCGCGCACGGTCCATTTGAGCGCGACGACGGCCTTCTTCGGATCGGTGACGACAGGCGAAAGCAGGTGCGGAATGCCGTCATAAACTGAAAGTTCGAGCATCTTCGGGTCGATCATGATCAGGCGGCATTGCTCCGGCGTCATGCGGTAGAGCAGCGACAGGATCATCGTGTTGATGGCGACCGACTTACCCGAACCGGTGGTACCGGCGACCAGCAGGTGCGGCATCTTGGCGAGGTCGGCGATGACGGCTTCGCCGCCGATCGTCTTGCCGAGCGCCATGGCGAGCTTCGCCTTGCTGCCCTCGAAATCCCGGGAAGCGATGAGCTCGCGGAGATAGACGGTCTCGCGCGTCTGGTTGGGCAGTTCGATGCCGATCGCGTTACGCCCGGGCACGACGGCGACGCGGGCGGCAATTGCGCTCATCGAGCGGGCGATGTCGTCGGCAAGGCCGATGACGCGCGACGATTTGATGCCGGGCGCCGGCTCGAGCTCGTAAAGGGTGACGACAGGACCGGGGCGGACATGGATGATCTCGCCCTTGACGCCGAAATCCTCGAGCACGCCTTCGAGCATGCGGGCATTCTGCTCCAGCGCGTCGGCCGAAAGCGTGGAATCGCGGACAACGTTCCTCGGCTCGGCGAGCAGATGCATCGAGGGGAGCTGGAAACCTTCAGGACGGATGAACGAGCCTTGCGCCTCGCGCTCGACACGGGCGCCGGGCTTCGGACGCGTGACCGCGGGGACGACGCGCGGTTCCGGCTTGCCAGCGGCCTTTGCCGGCGCACGGATCATCCACTCGTCGTCATCGTCGTCGGGCAGAATATCGGCCGGGCGCGGCGGCATATCGGTATCGAAGGGCAGATCGTCGTCATCATCGTCGTCATCGACCGAAAGCGACGGCGCGGCGACGATGCGCCGCGGCGAAGCCGCCCGCAGCTCCATCGACGGCTCCATGCGCTCGCCCCGGACCGTCGGCGCCTTGGCGCGGACCGGTTCATTCAGCGTGCCGAACTCGTCATCGTTGAAATCATAGGGTGATTCGAAATCGCCCTGGCGGCGCTTGCGCGGCCCCATGCCGAAGAGCCGGCGCAGGCGGCCCTGGCTCATGTACCAAGCATGCGTGACGGCGCCGCTCAGAGCAACCCAGCGGGACTCATCCTCTTCGTCCTCGTCTCCGACGACGCGGGCCTTGCTCGTCGTATCGACGTAATCCTCTTCGATCTCGTCGGCGTCGCTATGGCCGACGATGCCCGATGCAAACAGCATCAGCCATGCTGTCGGCAGGGAAAAGACGCAGCCGACCACCATGGCAAAAGTGCCGGTGGGATAAGCGCCGACGAAGAGTGCGGGAAAACGCAGGATCATGTCGCCGACGACACCGCCGATGCCGTTCGGGATCGGCCAGGTGAGCGGCGGCGGAAAGCAGCCGATGACGGCCGAGGAAAGCACCGAGCCGGCGAGCCAGGCGCCCATGCGGGCGGGAATACGGCTGAAGCGGCGGCCGGAGATCAGCGCCAGCGCCCAGGCGACGATCGGCAGCATCGAAACGACGCTGGCAAGCCCCAGGAACTGCATGACGAGATCGGCAAAGGCGGCCCCGCTGTAGCCGAGGACATTCGTCGGCAGGTTGGCGGTGGCATAGGAATAGCTGGGATCGGCGACATTCCATGTCGCCAGCGCGGCGACGCAGAGCGCCAGCAGCAGAAAGATCGCAAAGCCGATGAGCGCCTGGATCTGCCGCAGCATGAATGCCGAGAAGGAGAACCGATCCGGACGGCCATCCATTGCCGGCGACGTGCTTCTTGCCATGTGTCTAACCCGTCCAATGCCTGAGGACACGCGAATCGCTAAAGCTTCGCCGTGCCAAAATGCGTCCGCTCTACCTAACCAGAGCCGGGTTAAAGCGATGTTAACCATGCAGGCCCGGATGCGCATTCCTGACGGGGAAATGAAAAAGGCCCGAACCTTGGATGGTCCGGGCCAAATGCGGCTTATTGTTAGATAGGCCGCGACGGGCTGTGCAGCGGCGCCCTTATGCCGGGCGCCGCAAACCCTGTGATCAGGAAGAGTGGTAGGCGGCTTCGCCGTGGGTCGACAGGTCGAGACCTTCGCGCTCGGCTTCGACGCTCACGCGCAGGCCGATGACGACGTCGACGATCTTGTAGAGGATCGCCGAACCGATGCCCGACCACAGGAGCGTCGTCAGCACGCCCTTGGCCTGGGCCAGGACCTGGGTTGCCGTGCCGGCATAGGTAGCAGCGAAATCGGCCGTCGAATAATCGACGATGCCGGCGCCGCCGAGAGCCGGGTTGACGAGGATACCCGTGCCGAGAGCACCGAGGATGCCGCCGACGCAATGCACGCCGAAGACGTCAAGGCTGTCGTCGTAGTTGAACTTGTTCTTCACGACGTCGACGAAGAAGTAGCAGACCGGCGAGACGACGAGGCCGAGAACGATCGAGCCCATCGGGCCGGCAAAACCTGCCGCCGGAGTGATGGCAACGAGACCGGCGACAGCGCCGGAAGCGCCGCCGAGCATGGAAGCCTTGCCGCGGGCGAGGCTTTCAACGATGCACCAGGATACGGCGGCGGCGGCCGTCGCAACGAAGGTGTTGATGAAGGCAAGCGAGGCGTAGGAATTGGCTTCGAGGTTGGAGCCGGCATTGAAGCCGAACCAGCCGACCCACAGCAGCGAGGCACCGACCATCGTCAGCGTCATCGAATGCGGAGCCATGATCTCCTTCTTATAGCCGGTGCGCTTGCCAAGCATGATGGCGCCGACGAGGCCTGCGATACCGGCATTGATGTGAACGACCGTGCCGCCGGCGAAGTCGATTGCGCCGAAGGAGTAGATCAGGCCAGCCGGCGAGGTGTAGGAGCTCGGGCCGCCCCAGAACCAGACCATGTGCGCCATCGGGAAGTAGATGAAGGTGACCCAGAGCACGACGAAGAGCATGACGGCCGAGAACTTAACACGCTCGGCGAATGCGCCGACGATGAGGCCGGGCGTGATGCAGGCGAAGGTCATCTGGAAGACGACGAAGGTGTATTCCGGAATGGCGACGCCCTTCGTGAAGGTTTCGGCGAGCGACGTGGTGTTGACGCCGGCAAGGAAGGCCTTGGAGAAGCCGCCGACGAAGCTGTTCAGCGAGCCGCCGTCGGTGAAGGCGAGCGAATAGCCGTAGGTGACCCAGATCAGCGCCACGACGGCGGTGATCATGAAGACCTGCATCAGCACGGAGAGCATGTTCTTGGCGCGAACGAGGCCGCCGTAGAAAAGCGCAAGGCCCGGGATCGTCATCAGAAGGACGAGCGCCGAGGAGATGAGCATCCAGGTATTGTCACCCTTGTCCATGGTGAAGGCGGGAGCAGCAGCGGCGGCAGCGGCTGGCGCGGCTTCCTGCGCGAAAGCGACGGCGGGCGCCAGAAGCGCAGCCGTTGCTGCGCAAGCCAGCGCAATGGTAGAGGAAAACTTCGAAATTGACATGGAATAAAGCTCCTTGATCTGCCGCTCTTTACAGCGCTTCTGAATCGGTTTCGCCCGTACGGATGCGTACGGCATGGTCGATCGAATAGACGAAAATCTTGCCGTCGCCGATCTGGCCGGTCTTGGCCGAGGCCGCGATGGCTTCGACGGCCCTGTCGACGAGTTCCGATGCAACCGCGATTTCGATCTTGAGCTTCGGCAGGAAGCTGACCGCATATTCGGTGCCGCGATAGATTTCAGTGTGCCCCTTCTGGCGGCCGTAGCCCTTCACTTCGGTCACGGTCAGGCCCTGAATGCCGATCGCCGTAAGGGCTTCGCGGACCTCATCGAGCTTGAACGGCTTGATAATAGCCATCACAATTTTCATCTGGTTTCCCATCCTTCGTTATCCTCGGCGCGGAGCCGACTCTCCTTGCCGCTGACGTTCCTGAACAGCGACCGGCGATGTACATTCAAAGGACGTGCCAGATTCGAAGCTTGACCTAACTTATTGAAATATAAATATTATAATTAAGGACGCTAATAAACAGGCAAATGACCGGCCGATAAGCGCACAAATAATGCGCAAATTTATCGAGATGCACATTATTTATTCATTTGCCTTTTTCCGAATCAAACCCTCTTGGGCGACGGAGGCGACCAGCTCGCCCGATCGCGTAAACAGGCTGCCCCGGGTCAATCCACGGGCGCCCGAAGCCGAGGGGCTGTCCTGCGTATAGAGCAGCCAGTCGTCGAGCTTGCAGGGCCTGTGAAACCACATGGAATGATCGAGGCTCGCCACCTGCAGGCTCTGGTCGAAGATCGACGTACCATGCGCATAGAGCGCTGTGTCGAGCAGCGTCATGTCGGAGAGATAGGCAAGCACCGCCGCCTGGTAGAGCCGGTTGTCGGGAACCGGGCCGGTGGCGCGCACCCAGACGTCCTGTCTGGGATCGAGCTTCTTATCGGAAAAATAATGCGTCAGCGAAACGGGACGGATCTCGATTGGCCGCTCGCGCTGCCAGTATTTCCGGATCGCTTCGGGCGCATGCGCGAGATATTGCTCCTTGATCTGCTGCTCGCCGAGCAGCGTTTCCGGCGCCGATACCTCGGGCATGGCGATCTGGTGGTCGAAGCCGGGCTCCTCCCCCTGGAAGGAAGCCGACAGCGCGAAGATTGCCTTGCCATGCTGGATCGCCACGACGCGCCGGGTGTTGAAGCTCGATCCGTCGCGGATGCGCTCCGCCTGGTAGATGATCGGCACCGAGGGATCGCCCGGACGCATGAAATAGGCATGCAGGGAATGCACAAAACGGTCACCCTCGATGGTGCGTTGCGCCGCCATCAGCGCCTGGCCGATCACCTGGCCGCCGAAGACCCGCTGCCAGCCGGCCTGAGGGCTGCGGCCACGGAAAATATCGACCTCGATCGGCTCCAGGTCGAGTGTGGCAAGCAGCGTCTCCATCGCCGAAGGCCCTGATGTCTCGCGCGTCATTTTGTGCGTCTCCCGGTGGTAGGAAGTGAGGTTGCGATGATCTATATAGATCACATCTGAGGTACAAGGTACGGGAGCGGCGCGATGCTGGACATGCTGGTTGTGGGCGGGGGTTATGTCGGCCTTTCCGCTGCTGTCGCGGTCAAGCAGGCGGCGCCGCATCTTGATGTCGCGGTCGTCGAGGCGGCCCCGGAGCATGTCTGGAAGGGCGATACGCGCGCCTCCGCCATCATCGCGGCGGCTGCGAAAATGCTCGAGGTTTTCGGCATCTGGGACGAGATCGAACCCGAAGCCCAGCCGATCAACAAGATGATCGTCACCGACTCCAGGACCTCCGATCCGGTACGCCCGGTTTTTCTCACCTTCGACGGCGAAGTGACGGAAGGCCGGCCTTTCGCGCACATGATCCCGAACGTCGCCATGGTCGCAGCACTGCGCCGCACCTGTGAGCGGCTCGGCATCAAGATCCGCCATGGGCTTGGCGCCACGGAGCTGAAGATGCAGGACAGCCATATCACGGTCACGCTTTCGGACGGCAGCGCGCTGGAGGCCCGGCTGCTGGTCGCCTGCGATGGCGTGCGCTCGAAGCTGCGCGATCTCGCCGGCATCAAGACCGTCACCTGGGATTATGGCCAGTCCGGCATCGTCGCGACCGTCGAACACGAGCGGCCGCACGAGGGCTGCGCCGAAGAACATTTCCTGCCGGCCGGCCCCTTCGCCATCCTGCCGCTCAGAAACAATCGCTCCTCGCTCGTCTGGACGGAGCTGACGCATGACGCCGACCGGCTGGTTGCCGCCGACGATCTGATCTTCGAGGAGGAATTGGAACGCCGCTTCGGCCACAAGCTTGGGAGCCTGAAGGTCATCGGCGACAAACGCGCCTTTCCCCTCGGCCTGACGCTCGCCCGCTCCTTCGTCGCGCCGCGTTTCGCGCTTGCCGGCGACGCAGCCCACGGCATTCACCCGATTTCCGGGCAGGGCCTCAATCTCGGCTTCAAGGATGTGGCGGCACTCGCCGAAACCGTCGTCGAGGCCGACCGCCTCGGTCTCGATATCGGCTCGATCAACATTCTCGAGCGCTACCAGACCTGGCGGCGGTTCGACACCTTCCGCATGGGAGTGACCACAGACGTGTTGAACCGGCTCTTCTCCAACGACGCGACGCCGATCCGCATCGCCCGCGACGTCGGCCTCGGCATCGTCGACCGCCTGCCGCATCTCAAATCCTTCTTCATCGGCAAGGCCGCGGGAACGACGGCAAAGGACAATCCGCGCCTGCTGGCCGGCCAGACGATTTAGAGCCTTTCCGGGTTAGATTGAAGCATTCTGTTGGCTCAAACGGAGTCGAATGATCGACCGGCCGGCGCGCGTCGTAGCCCAGATCTACGGCCAAGTCGGCCGGTCGATCAGGCGGCCCGTTTCAGCCAACCCGAAGGGCCGGGCATATTTCCGCCAGGATCAAAGGCGATCGGCTCGGACGTACCAACGGGTATGCCCGTCGCCAATCGCCTCTGCCCTGACGAAAACCTGCTCCGGCAGAATGCTTCAATCTAACCCGGAAAGGCTCTAAAGACGATTTCCAAGAGACATCACTCGTCGAGCCGACGGGCCTCGGACACCAGCATGATCGGAATACCGTCGCGGATCGGATAGGCAAGCTGCGCCTTTTCCGAAACGAGTTCATTGTGCTCGCGATCATAGGAAAGCCGCCCCTTGGAGAGCGGGCAGACCAGGAGTTCGAGCAATTTCGGATCGACGCGGCTGAGTTTTTCGTCCATGGCCGAAGTCTACTGCAGAACTGTGTCGGAGTCACCGAAGACGCGCGCCAGCACGATCTCGGTAATGGCGATTAACGTTTCCGCCCGCGTCTTCAGGTCGGGCGCCTCGAGCAGCGCCTGCTTTTCGGCCGGCCCGAAGGGCGACATCATGGCGAGCGAATTGACGAGCGTCAGATTGCTCGCCCGCTCGACGCTCTCCCAATCTGCTTCCAGCTTGTTGGCATCGAGGTAGGCCTTGAAGGCGGTCAGAAGCGCGGCGCGGTCGACGGCCTCCTCCTCGTTTTCGGCCGATAGGTCGGCGATGAAGGGGGCGATGCGGAAGGTGCGGAAGGGATCGCCGGTCGCTTTCTCCTCCAGCAGCCGGAAGCGGCAGACACCGGTCAGCGACACGATATAACGCCCGTCGCCCGTCTCGGCGAAGGATGTGATGCGGCCAAGGCAGCCGACCGCGGCCAGACTGTGCTCGCCGCCCTTGTCCTCATGGTCGCTGAGCGCCGGCTGCACCATGCCGATCAGCCGGTTTCCGGCAAGGGCTGCATCGAGCATCGCAAGGTAACGAGGCTCGAAAATGTTGAGGGGAAGCTGCCCGGCCGGCAGGAGAAGGGCCCCGGTCAAGGGGAAGACGGCGATCGCATCAGGCAGATCGCCCGGCTTCAGGTATCTGGCATTCCCGACTTGCATGAAACCGTCCCGCATTCTTGTAACGGGCATGCCCGTTCCTCACGAGAATGTGGTGCCCTCGTCCGAAAACGCAAGGGCGGATGCTCGAAACTTGGCGCATAACCCGAAAATCGGGATCGATTTTCGAAAGGATGATGCGTGGCTTCAAAGCGACAGGGCATCCCCAGCGCGTCCGGTCGGACGCCTAGCCACTACGAGAACAGCATCGCCGAAAGCTTGCGGCGGGCAGCAACGGTCGCCGGATCCTTGAAACCCCAGACCTCGAAGAACTGCAGCAGCTGGCGGCGGGCGCCGTCATCGTCAAAGGCGCGATCCTTGCGCATGATCTGAAGCAGGTGTTCGGCCGCTTCGTCGCGCCGGCCTTCGACATTGAGGATCTTGGCGAGCTTCAGCCGCGCCTCGTGATTATCCGGATTTGCCGCCAGCTCACCTTCGAGAGCGACGGGATCGCCGAGCTTGCGGGCCTCTTCGATCTGATCGAGCTTCTTCAGCACAGCCTGGATGCCGGCGTCCTTGGCCACCTCTTCCGGCAGATCAGTCAGGGTTTCTCGCGCCCGTTGATGCTGGTTTGCGGCGATCATGCATTCGGCCATTCCGGCAAGCGCCTTGGCGTTTTCGGGCGCGGCCTGCATCACGGCGGCGTAAAGCTGTGCAGCCTCGTTGATATTGCCGGCGGCAAGCAGCTCGGCCGCTTCCGCGAGCACGGCTTCGATCTCGGCTGCCTCATCGGCGCCGGCGGGACCGGCGATACGGTCGATGAACTGGCGGACCTGGCTTTCAGGCACCGCGCCCATGAAGCCGTCGGCCGGGCGGCCGTTGACGAAGGCGATGACCGCGGGGATGGACTGAATCCCGAGCTGGCCGGCGATCGAGGGATGATCGTCGATGTTCATCTTGACCAGCCGGACCCGGCCCTTGGCTTCGTTGACCACCTTTTCCAGAACCGGCGTCAGCTGCTTGCACGGACCGCACCAGGGCGCCCAGAAATCGACCAGCACCGGCTGGTTGCGCGAATCCTCGATGACGTCCTTGCCGAAAGTCGCGGTCGTCGTGTCCTTGATGTAGCTGCCGGCCGCCGCCGCGGGTTCCGGTGTCGCGCCGAAGCTTGCCGTCGCCGACATCTGATTTCCGAAGGAACCGTTATAGGGATTGTTGCTGCCGCTCATAGGTGTCTCCCGCCGCGCCGATCCTGCCGGCATCTTTTGCTAAAGCATATCGCGCAAAACTGTCTTGCGGTTTTGCGATAAAGACATGCGCAAAACCAGAGGCTCAAGCGCGACAGGCCAATCTAAACGACCACGACGCGCTTGAGCGCTAAAATCGTATGTCAGGACGTCACTTTCAAGACAAGCGGCTTATGTCCGGTCGCTTCCATGAAACGGATGAGGTCGCCACTCGCAATCGACGTCGTCGCATCGTTGGACAGCGGGTGGCAGTTGACGATCTCCTCGCGCATCAGATCGGCATCGAGCACGAAAGTGACAATCCCGGCGGTGTCGTTGATCGCGCCGAACGCGGTAACGGCCCCGGGAATGACGCCGAGATATTCCATCAGCTTTTCCGCCCTGCCGAAGGAGACGCGGCCGGACCCGCCGATCAGATTATGCACCTGTTTGAGGTCGACCTCGGCATTTTCCTCCACGGTCAGCAGAAAATACCGGTCCTTCTTGTCCTTGATGAAGAGGTTCTTGGTATGGCCGCCGGGGATCTCGTCGCGCAGCGCAACCGATTCGGCCACGGTGAAAACAGGCGCATGATCGACCGTCTTGTGGGCGATGCCGTGCCCGTCGAGGAAGGCGAACAGTTCTTCTCTTGTCTTGGGCGCGTTTTCTGGCATCGGGCAATCCATGGAATGGGATAGGGAAAAGTCGAGGCGTCCTGATTAAGTCCGTCCACATCGTTTGGCAATCTTCGCAACCGACGCTTTACCCCTGCATTTGCGGCCTTTCCGCCCCGCCTGCGCAGGCGCCCGAATTTTTTCTTCGCATCTTCGTCATTTCCCTGTTGCATTTGAAAATCCGTTAGGCCATATAGCGCCCGTCGCCACGAGGCGGCGCCCACGGTCCACCGACTACCCCGGACCGATGCGGATTGAGCGGGTGTAGCTCAGGGGTAGAGCACAACCTTGCCAAGGTTGGGGTCGAGGGTTCGAATCCCTTCGCCCGCTCCAGTTTTCCCAGGAAAGTCAATACGCTAGACGCACTAAGGGCATTAACGTCCTTGTGGCGTGTGTTGGCGTCGCCACCAGCTGCGCCGAATCGGCATCACGGATATCTTCAAAAACAAACAAGCCGCTGCTTGAAGCTACGCGTTCTCGAGGCTTCGTGGCAAATTTGCCGAGCCCGATTGATCCTGCTCAATGCAAAACGGGCTGATATCCGACTAGGCTCTTGGAGTTTTGTCGGAAGGCACTAGGTGCCAACAATAACGTCTCCGAACCTGAGGACGATGGTACCTTGAGGAGACGCGGCCGGAGTTAGATCGACATGCTCGTCAAAGATGTCATGACGACGACGGTCGTCACACTATCACCTGACAATGGCGTTCGGCATGCAGCTAGGCTGATGTCCGACCAACACGTAAGCGGCATACCTGTTGTCGACGATGGTGGTCGCTTGCTGGGCGTCATCAGCGAGGGCGATCTAATCCGTCGAACGGAACTGTCGAGCGGGGCCTTTGTCCTGAAGGCGGATATGGGGCTTGGGCCTGATGAGAGGGCGAACGCTTTTGTAAAGCGATGCGGGTGGAGAGTAGGCGATGTCATGACGCCCGATCCTGTTGTCATCGACGAGGATGCACCTCTTTCCCAAGTCGCCGCGCTGATGCAGGACCGTGGCATCAAGCGCATTCCCGTCCTGCGGGACGGCAAACTCATCGGCATCGTCAGCCGCGCCGATCTCTTGCAGGTCATCTACTCGGCAAAACCAGACGACACGGCAACGGGCGACGAAGCCATTCGGCGCAGCATTCTGATCCGGCTCGGTGAAAACACCGGTCTGGAAGGACTGGATGTGACCGTCACGGTCACCGAAGGGATCGTGCATTTTTGGGGCAAGGTCGATACATCCGCTTGCCGGCGGGCCGCGCGGGTCCTGGCTGAGGGAGTCAACGGTGTTCGCGGGGTGGTGGAGCATTTCCCGGAATCTCCTCCTCAATAGTGCCGCAGCGTCGACATGACGGCGCCGCCCTGGCGAAACCGAACCGGCGAGATTCAACAATGTCATTTTGATGGAGAGACTGAGATGGCTTCAGCTGAAACGGCAGTGATGAACAAAACAGCCTCGGTAACATCGCATGCCAAGACGACGCTTTCCGCCGAGGAACTTCGCCTGATGGACGCCTACTGGCGGGCATCGAACTATCTGTCGGTCGGGCAGATCTATCTGCTCGACAATCCACTCCTGAAAAAGCCCTTGGCTCGGGAGCACATCAAGCCGCGGCTGCTCGGCCATTGGGGAACCTCGCCCGGCCTGAACATGCTCTATGTGCACCTCAACCGGGTGATCAAGCGGGACGATCTCAACATGATCTATGTGATCGGCCCCGGCCACGGTGGCCCGTCGCTTGTTGCCCATGCCTATCTCGAGGGAACATACAGCGAAGTCTATCCGAATATCGGCCAGGACGAGGAGGGCATGAAGCGGCTCTTCAAGCAGTTCAGCTTTCCCGGCGGCATCCCGAGCCACGTCGCTCCCGAAACGCCCGGAAGTATCCATGAAGGCGGCGAGCTCGGCTATGCCCTTAGCCACGCCTATGGTGCGGCCTTCGACAATCCCGATCTGATCGTCGCCTGCATCGTCGGTGATGGGGAAGCCGAAACCGGGCCACTCGCGACGGGATGGCATGGAAACAAGTTTCTCAATCCTGCCCGTGACGGCTGCGTTCTGCCGATCCTGCATCTCAACGGCTACAAGATCGCCAATCCCTGCTTCCTCGCCCGCATTCCCAAAGAGGAATTGGTGAAGTTCTTTGAGGGAATGGGATACGCCCCTCTTTTTGTCGAAGGACACGAGCCCGATCAGGTGCAGCAGCAGCTCGCCGCCGCCATGGACACCGCCGTCGCGACGATCAAGAGGATATGGACGGAGGCTCGCAACAAAGGAAATGTCAGCCGCCCGGCCTGGCCGATGATCGTCTTCCGCACGCCGAAGGGCTGGACCTGCCCGACCGAGATCGACGGCAAGAAATGCGAGGACTATTGGCGCTCGCACCAGGTACCGATGGGCGACATGGACAAGCCGGAGCATATCAAGGTCCTTCATCACTGGATGAACACCTACAGACCTCAGGAGCTTTTCGACGATGATGGGAAGCTACGCGCCGAGCTCGCGTCGCTGGCGCCGACGGGGCATCGCCGGATGAGCGACAATCCGCATGCAAACGGCGGCCTGTTGCTGCGCGATCTGAAGATGCCGGATTTCCGCGATTATGCCGTCTCGGTGCCCAAGCCCGGATCGGTGGCCACCGAATCCGCTCGCGTCATGGGCAAGTTCCTGCGCGATGTGATGAAGCTCAACCTCAACAGCAAGAACTTCCGCCTGTTCAGCCCCGACGAGAACAATTCCAATCGTTGGCAGGACGTGCTGGAAGTGACGGATCGGTGCTACATGGCCGAGATCTATCCCGAGGACGATCACCTTTCGCCCGACGGTCGCATCATGGAGGTCCTAAGCGAGCATCAATGCCAAGGCTGGCTTGAAGGCTATCTGTTGACCGGTCGTCATGGCTTCTTCTCCTGCTACGAGGCCTTCATTCACATCATCGACTCGATGTTCAACCAGCATGCCAAATGGCTGAAGGTGTGCAACCACATCCCCTGGCGGCGGCCGATCGCGTCGCTCAACTATTTCCTGAGTTCACATGTCTGGAGGCAGGATCACAATGGCTTTTCTCATCAGGATCCTGGTTTCATCGACCACGTGATCAACAAGAAAGCCGAGGTCATCCGGGTCTATCTTCCGCCGGACGCCAATACGCTTTTGTCCGTTACCGATCATTGCCTGCGCAGCCGCAACTATGTGAACGTGGTGGTGGCGGGCAAGCAGCCCGCTCCGCAATGGCTCACCATGGATGAAGCCATCAAGCACTGCGCCGAAGGCCTCGGAATTTGGCAATGGGCCAGCAATGACCGGGATGCGGATCCAGATGTGGTCATGGCCTGCTGCGGCGATGTGCCGACCCTCGAGACGCTCGCCGCGGTCGAGCTGATCCGCGAGCACCTTCCCCAGGTGAAGGTGCGGGTCATCAATGTCGTCAACCTGATGAAGCTGCAGCCATCGAGCGAACATCCCCACGGGCTTTCGGATCCTGACTTCGATGCGCTCTTCACAAAGGACAAGCCGATCATCTTCGCCTTCCACGGATATCCCTGGCTGATCCACCGGCTGACCTACCGGCGGACCAACCACAAGAACCTGCATGTTCGAGGATATAAGGAGGAGGGAACGACCACGACGCCGTTCGACATGGTCGTTCTGAACCAGCTCGATCGCTTTCATCTTGTCGAAGACGTCATCGATCGGCTGCCGCAGCTTGGCGCGCGCGCGGCCTACTTCAAGCAGGCGGTGCGCGGCAAACTGATCGAGCACCGGCAATATATCGAGGCGCATGGTGATGACATGCCTGAGATCAGCGGCTGGACATGGGGCGTCAAAAGCACGGCGAAGGGGAAGGCGGCGACCTCCACAGAGGGGGACAATGCCTAGGCAGCGACGGGCTCATGCTCCTTGCAATCGAAAGGTCTGTCCGATGGCCGGGTCGACCGGCGGCATCGGAGACATGAGTGCTGCTCATGCGTTGGGCGCATCTCGCAAGCGCGCGCTGCGTCCGACCAGAGCCGGCCCCGGATACTCCACGAAATCATCTCATCTTCTCGGTGCTTAGCCAGTCATGCCGGAGTTGCCATCAACCGATCCCGAACTGAACCGGATGCCGACGGAGGAGGATCTCGGTCGCCTTCAGTTCACGACCTTGCTCTATTATCTGCAATGCACGAATCCGGACAACGGATTGGTCCGCGACAAGACCCGGGCAGGCGCACCGGCGAGCATCGCTGCCGTCGGCATGGCGCTTGCCACCATTCCTGTCGTGGTGGAACGCGGCATCGTCATTCGCGAATTTGCCGCCAAGATCGTCCGACGCCGGCTGGAGTTCCTGTTGTCTTGCCACCAGGGGCCGGAGCCCGACGCCTCCGGCTACAAGGGGTTCTTCTACCATTTCCTGGACATTGAGACCGGACGAAGGGTCTGGCAGTGCGAACTGTCGACGATCGACTCGGCTTTCCTGTTCGCCGGTGCTCTGACCGTCGCAACCTATTTCGATGCGGACACCGAGGACGAGGCGAAGATCCGGGCCTTTGCCACGTCGCTGTATGAGCGGGCGGACTGGAACTGGGCTTGCGACCACGGTGCGACGCTCACCCACGGTTGGCGGCCGGAAAACGGCTTCATTCCCTATCGGTGGCGCGGCTATGACGAAGGTCTGCTTCTTTATATTCTCGGGCTTGGTTCACCGAGCCACCCCCTGCCGCCGGAAAGCTACGCGGCCTATACGGAGAGCTACGAATGGCGGAATATCTTCGGCCGCGAATTGCTCTATTCCGGTCCGCTCTTCACGCATCAGCTTTCACATATGTGGATCGATTTTCGCGACATTCGCGACAAATTCATGCGCGAGCATGGCAGCGATTATTTCCAGAACAGCCGGCATGCCACTTTCGTTCAGCAGGAATATGCCACCCGTAATCCGCTGGGCTTTGCGGGCTATGGCGAACATTGCTGGGGTTTCACGGCAAGCGATGGCCCCGGTTGGACCAAGCGAAACATAGACGGCATCGACAGGGAATTCTTCGACTATATCGCGCGCGGCGCACCCTACGGGCCGGATGATGGAACGGTATCTCCCTGGGCAGTGGTTGCCTCGCTGCCATTTGCGCCGGAAATCGTCATCCCGACCGTCAGGAATTTTGCCCGCATGAAACTTGGCATGACCCGGCTTTACGGGTTCAGGCCATCGTTCAACCGGACATATACGATGAACGACAAGAACGACGAATGGTGGGTCAGCCCTTATCATTTCGGCATCGACCAGGGTCCCGTCGTCCTGATGATCGAAAATTATCGAACCGGCCTGCTGTGGAACATCATGCGTCGGTGCGAGCCGGTGGTGATCGGTTTGAGACGAGCAGGTTTTTCAGAAGGCTGGTTGTGAGGTGGCGTCGATTGCGCGGTGGGCTACGGGGCCGGATTCGGGCTCTCGCCAACGTGGCACGGGTCGCATTCGAAGAAGCCATCAAAGAGGCCGGGCTTGATCTTCACCTGTAGCCTTTTGATCAATCCACATCCAGGAACCGTCAGGACCATATTCGAGAACGGCATCGTAGGCTGAACGCGGCGCACCCGGTTCGGCGAAATTGATGCAGGCGATCCTTCGCTCCGCGAGCAGCCTGAGGAATCCGGCAAGATGCTCGTGCCCGAAGACGGCATCGGCTTTTTCCAGAACAATGTATGACGGAGCGGCTACCAGCGCGCTCGCAAGCGCAACGAGCTCCTGTTCGCGCGGCGACAGCAAGCTGGACCAGTCTTGCTCACTGTCCAGGTCGCCAGGTGTTAGATCGCGTGTGAGCCCGACATTCCTCAGCAGAGCGAGGATTTGGGCATCCGTCGTCTCGGCCGATGGCCGAAGTGGCACCAGGATCTCGCGTAGGGTTCCCGGACCCGAATAGGTTCGCTGACCGAGAAACCGCACATATTGATGAGGTGGGGTGACGATGCGTCCGGTCCCCGACGTATCCAATCCCGCCGTGGCCCGGAACAACGCCGTGCCGGCGGCATCGTCTTGTCCGGCTACGACCACCCGCGTGTCGGCCGGGATAAGCACCGACAGGTCCTTCATCAATACGTCCCCGATCGAGGACGTCAGCGTCAGGCCTTCGTAAGCGAAAACGCCCTCGGCCTCGACGCGTTCAAAACGGCTATCTGTCGCGCCGCGCGCCTCGTCGATCGCCTCCAAAAGGGAACTGATGCGCGCTAGGACGGCGGCAAAGTTCGAGATCGAATTGAATTGGGCGACAATGAATGAGAACGCGCCGACGAGCATCGCAAATGCTGCCGCCGACTGCGTGATCACGCCGAATTCCATATCACCCCGCATGAAAGCAGGCGCGATGATGACAACAGGTAGGATCTGAACCATCCAGTTGTAGCCTGTGGTGAAAAATCCGACGTTGCGGTTGACGGAGATTATCCGCCTGAAATTCGCGGCAAGGTCATCGAACTGTTTCGACAAGCGATTTGTATGGCGTCGCTCTACGCCCTCGATCATGATCGATTCCGCGTTTTCCCGGACACTGATCAGTCCCGAGCGGAAGGCCGCTTCATTGTCGAGCTGATTATAGTTCAATTTGATCAAAGGCCGTCCCAACAAGATCGTCATGAACGAACCGAAAGCCGCGTAGAAGACGGCCGTAAAGAAAAGAAGCGGGCTAATCAGCCACAACACGCTCGAAAAGGTGAAGACCGTCAACAGGCTGCTGAGCAGCATGAGCAGGAACGAGAGCGTCGTCGTCGCGAACGCCTTTATATCCTCGGCGATCCGCTGGTCGGGGTGAGAGAGTTTACCTTGAATGCCGAGCTGGTAGAAAGCGCCGTCGGCCATATAAAGACCGATCGCGCGACGGGTAAGAAATTCTCGCCAAAGCAAAGCCAGCCGCTCTTCGGCAAAGCGTGCGATCACCGAGACGATCGTCGAGGCAGCGAAGGCGCCGGTGTAGAGGATCGCCTGGCGGATGAATTCGGCAGTTTGCCTTTCAGCGATGGCAGTCATGAAATGTCGACCGACGAAGCTGTTGACCACATTCAGAGCACTGACGCCGCCAAAAAGAGCGATCAGAGAGACGAAAAGGAACGCGGCTCGTCCGCCGACATCGGATGTCATGAAGAGTCTGATTGCGCGGACGAACCGTGTCGCCGTCACCTTGAGCGGAATTTGCTGGTTGCTCATATTCGCCCCCGCCGTATCTTTGGAATGAACTATAGCGTGAAAAATTCACAAGGGAGAGCGACTCATGAGATGAGCGGATGAACGCGGCTTTTCACGCACGAAACCGGCCCGGGACGGAATACGGCCCCGTGGGCAACCGGTCGCGGCTGCCGCAAAACGGCGAGCTTGTCGATGATGATGCGCATGCACCGCTTGCAGCCGGCGCGCGCTTTGTGTCAGATGACACCGAAATTTCCTGTCGACGGCATTGGCTCCGAAAGGCAGAGCCGACGGCACCACCCCTAACGTCCCGATTGCTCCCAACATCATTTGAGGCACTTCATGCGCATCGCCGTCGGTGGCATTCATATCGAATGCAGCACATACAATCCCGTCCTGAACGAGGAGAAGGATTTTCGCGTGGTGCGCGGCGCGGCACTGCTGGAATCGCCCTACTTCGCCTTCCTCAAGGATTACGACGCCGAATTCCTGCCGACGATCCATGCCCGCGCCATTGCCGGCGGCCCGGTTGCACGCGCGACCTACGAAGCCTTCAAGGGGGAATTCCTCGAGCGGCTGAAGCCGATGCTTCCGCTCGACGGTCTCTACCTCGCCATGCACGGCGCCATGTATGTCGAGGGCATGGAGGATGCCGAAGGTGACTGGATCAGCGCGGCCCGCGCGCTCGTCGGCGAGGATTGCACGGTTTCAGCAAGCTACGACCTGCACGGCAACGTCACGCAGCGCATCATCGATGCGCTCGATATCTATTCGACCTACCGCACGGCGCCGCATATCGATGTCGAGGAGACGATGCGCCGTTCCGTCTCCATGCTGGTGAAGAGCCTGAAGACGGGCGTGAGGCCGGTCGTCCTCTGGGCGCCGATCCCGGTCGTACTACCCGGCGAGCGCACCAGCACCGTCGATCAGCCAGCCAAGAACCTCTATGACATGCTGCCCAGGATCGATGCGATGGAGGGCGTCTGGGATGCATCGCTGATGGTCGGCTACGTCTGGGCTGATGAGCCGCGCGCCACGGCCGCCGCCATCATGACCGGCACCGACCGCGCCGTGCTGGAGCGCGAGGCAAGGCGCCTTGCCCAGGCCTATTGGGATGCGCGCGCAGACTTCGTCTTCGGCTGCGAGACCGGCTCGATCGAGGAATGCGTCGCGAGGGCGATCGCAAGCCCGACCGCACCGGTAGTGCTCGCCGAATCCGGCGACAACCCCACCGGCGGCGGGGTCGGGGACCGGGCCGACGTGCTGGCCGAACTGATCGCCAAGGGTGCGACAGGCGTCGTCGTCGCCGGCATCACTGACAAGGCGGCGACAGAGGCCTGTTATGCAGCGGGTGTGGGTGCGGAACTCACCCTCAGCGTCGGCGCATCGCTCGATGCCAAGGGCAGCAAGCCGGTCACGGCCCGTTTCACCGTCAAATTCCTGCACGAAACATCAGATCCCGCCGACCGCCAGGCAGTCGTTTCGATTGATGGCATCGATCTCGTACTCTGCGCCAAGCGCCGGCCCTATCACAATATCGCAGATTTCACCCGGCTCGGCCTCGATCCGCACAAGGCCAGAATCATCGTCGTCAAATCGGGTTATCTCTCGCCGGAGCTCGCGCCGATCGCCAATCCGAACCTGATGGCGCTATCGCCCGGCGTGGTCGACCAGTTCGTCGAGCGCCTGCCGCGGCTGCGCAAGCAGCGCCCGACCTATCCCTTCGACAAGGATTTCGCCTTCGAGCCGCAGGTTTTTCTCTCCGCGCGCTCGACAGCCGCGTGAGGTCCGGCTGACCCCACGCGTCAACCCACTCCGAGCAACGCGGGGCGAAGCAAGTATTGCGGGAAATAAGCTGTTCCGAAGAGGCGCGGTGCATCCTTTTTGCTGCACCGCTTATATGACTTATCCTAGATACTATTTCACCCATAATTGTTAACGACCACTTCCGCTCATTTGTGTTCTCTTATCTCTGCGAATCAAAAAGGTTTGATTTGCCGGGGGACGTCCACCATGTTGAAGCATGGGGCGATGCAACAGTTGGGTAGGAGCCTATGCTGCAACGGATTGAAGACATTGATGCCGCGCTCGTGGACAGGCTGCAGCATTCAGCATTCAAGTATTTCCTGAAATATTCCAATCCTGAAAATGGCCTCGTGGCCGATACCTCGATCGGCGGCGTGCCGGCGAGCATCGCGGCTGTCGGCTTTGCGCTTTCATCCTATCCCGTCGGTGTCGAGCGCTCCTGGATCAGCCGAGCGGAAGCAGCCGAGCGCACGGTCAATACGCTGCGCTTCTTTGCCGAGGCGCGCCAGGGCGAGGAACGCCACGCGACAGGCTATCGCGGCTTCTTCTACCATTTCCTGCACATAGATACCGGCCATCGCGCCTGGAACAGCGAGCTTTCGACCATCGACACGGCGCTGCTCGTTGCCGGCATCCTGACCGCTGCGCAGTATTTCAAACGCGCGGACGACGAGACGGAAACCGAGATCCGTGAACTCGCGACCTTCATCTACGAGCGTGTCGACTGGCGCTGGGCGCTGAACAAGGGCGACACCATTGCCATGGGGTGGAAGCCCTCCTCCGGTTTCCTGCGCTGGCGTTACCACGGCTTCGACGAGGCAATTATCCTCTATGCGCTGGCGCTCGCCTCGCCGACGCACCCGATCCCGCAGTCGTGCTATGACGCCTTTACGTCGAGCTATTCCTGGATGCTGCATGGCGAGCAATCCTATCTCTACGCCGGGCCGCTCTTCATCCATCTCTTCTCGCATGCCTGGATCGATTTCCGCGGCATTCAGGACAAGCCGATGGCCGAGCGGAACTGGGACTACTTCCGCAACACGCAGGTCGTCATCAACGTCCAGCGTGATTATGCCGAGCGCAATCCCGGCCGTTTCGTCGGCTACAACAGGAACATCTGGGGCTTCTCCGCCTGCGACGGCCCGCCGCCGACACGGCGCATGCGCGGCGGCCGCCAACCGAAAGTTCTGGGCTATGCCGCACGCGGCGCGCCGCTTGGGCCCGATGACGGCACGATCGCACCCTGGGCGGCACTCGCCTGCATGCCCTATGACAAGCAGGCAGCTCTCGACGGCACCAAGGCGCTTCTGACCACCTATCCGAACTTGCTCCTGGAAGGCGGCTTTCCCGGCGGCTTCAATCCGACCGTCCAGACGAAGCGGCCGGAGGGCTGGGTCGACGACCGCACGGTCGGCATCGACCAGGGCCTTGTCGTCATGACCGTCGAGAACGAACGCTCCGACTTCATCTGGAAGCTGATGCGGCAATCGCCGACCATCCGCCTCGGGCTCGAGCGCGCCGGCTTTACCGGCGGCTGGCTCGAAGGCATCGAGCCGGAAGAAGTGGTGCGCAAGGTCGGCTAGCGCGCGTGCGTCCTCTCGGACGCGCGTAGGACGCCGTTATTCTTTGAATCGATCTATCACCCCGGAAATCGATTTCCGGAAAGGATTATGCGCAAACTAAAAAGCATAGAGCCCGCGTGTCCGATAGGACGTGCGGGCTCTATGCTCAAGCCTCGAAAACATGCGCCTTGCCTGATATATCGAGGCGAACAAGGTCGCCTCGCGCCGGCAGCGCGACGCTTGAAGTCTTGATCCGGATCGGCGGCAGCGCAATACCATCAAGCGAGACGGCAACGGTGCAGACAGCGCCGCCGAATTCCACCTCGACGACACGTCCCCCATAGTCGCGATCGCTTTCATCGGCAACGACGCGGATCTGCTCGGGCCGCAGCATGATCTCCGCCTTGCCCTGGCGGCTGCCTTCGACGGCGACATGGCCGAGGGCGCAATCGGCCAAGCCGTTGCGGATGATGGCGGGAAGCAGCACCGCGTCTCCGAGGAACAGCGCAGTCTCGCGATCCCGGGGATGAAGATATAATGACTGTGGCGATCCGGCCTGGATCAGCCGCCCTTCTCTTAGGACCGCGACCTGATCGGCAAAGCTCAGCGCCTCTTCCTGATCATGGGTGACGAGGATGGCGGTGATGCCGGCTGCCTGCAGCACGCGCGCAACCGCCTTGCGCATATTTTCACGCAGACCCGTATCGAGGGCCGAGAAGGGTTCATCGAGCAGCATCAGCCGCGGCTTGCGGCCAAGCGCGCGGGCCAGCGCCACGCGCTGCTGTTGGCCGCCGGAAAGCTGATGCGGGCGCCTCACCAGCATGCCGCGGTCGAGTTCGACCATATCGAGCAGTTCGACAATGCGCTTCTCGCGATCCACCGCACCACGCTCGAAGCCGAAACCGATATTCTCGGCAACACTCAGATGCGGAAACAGCGCACCATCCTGGGAGACGATGCCGATGCCGCGCTTGTAGGCCGGCACGGCCGCCGGACCATCGGCAAGCACGCCGCCATCCAGCGTCACCCTGCCGGCATCGGGCTGCTCGAAGCCGGCAATGATGCGCAGCAGCGTCGTCTTGCCCGAGCCGGACGGGCCGACGACAGCGGTGCGGCTGCCCGCCTGCACTTCGAGCGAGATATCCTTCAGCGCCTGAACCGGGCCATAACGCTTGCTGATGTTTTCGATCGTAAGCAGCGTCATTGGCCGGCGGTCCGTTTCGATTGGGTATAGAGCATTAGGGTGAGCGGCAACGACAACACGATCATCATGAAGGCGTAAGGAGCGGCCGAGACATAGTCGATCTCGCTCGTCAGCGACCAGAATTTCGTCGCCAGCGTATCGACGCCGTTGGGCGACAGCATCAGCGTTGCCGTGAGCTCATTGGTAATGCCGAGCGCGGCGAGTGCAACGCTGGCTGCGGCTCCCGGGGCCGCAAGCCGCATAGTGATCTGCCGCACCGCCTGGCCCGGAGTGCGGCCGAGGCCCATCGCGGCACGTTCCAGTTCCACCGGCGCCTGGGCGATGCTGGCGCGCAGGCCCACCATGGCACGTGGCAGGAAAAGCATCACATAGGCGACGATCAGCGTTGCAAAGGTCTGGTAGAGCGGCAGCACGAGACGCACGGTGATCGTCACCAGCGCCAGCGCCACGACGACACCCGGCAGCGAACCGACATAATAATGGCAGGCTTCGAGCACGCGCTGGAAGCGGCCGGGCGCCCGCACCGAAAGCCAGGCCATCGGCGCCGCCGCAATCGTCGCCAGCGTGCCGCCGACGACAGCAAGCACGATCGTCTGCAGGAAAGCATTGCCGACTTCGATGCGCCAGATATCGGTGCCGCCGAGATAGAGCCAACGGCCAAGCGTGACCAGGGGTACGCCGAGTGTCAGTACCGCCAGGATGACGGGTAGCAGAACGGCCGGCACGGCGAACCAGCCGAGCCGCCGGCGGTCCGCCGGGCGCGGCGAGCCGGAGCCGACGCGGGCGTAACGCTCGTTGCCGCGCAGCAGCACTTCAAGGCTCAGCAGAAAAAGGCAGCAGGCGACGAGCACGCCGCCGAGCATGTTGGAAGCAGGGCTGTTGTAGGAGGACTGGAACTGGTCGACAATCGCCGTTGCGAACGTGTCGAAGCGGATCATAACGAACAGACCGTATTCCGACAGCAGATGCAGCGCGATCAGCAGCGAGCCGCCGCAGATGGCAAACCTCAGCTGCGGCAGCACTGCGCGGAAGAAGACGCGCCAGGGATTGAGGCCGAGCGAAGCCGCCGCGTCCTCGATGGCCGGATCAAGCCGGCGCAGCGCGGCAGAGACCGGCAGATAGAGAAACGGATAATAGGCGATCACCGAGACGAAGACGCCGCTCTGCAGGCCGCGCATGCCGGGAATGAGGCTGACCCAGGCATAGCTGTGCACGAAGGCCGGCACGGCAAGCGGTGCTATCGCAAGCCAGGCCCAGAGCCGCGCGAAAGGAATGTTGGTCCGCTCCGTCAGCCAGGCGAGCGTCACGGCAAGTGCGATCGACAGTGGAATGGTGATCGATTCCAGGAAAACCGTATTGACGAGGAGTTCGCCGACGCGCGACCGGAAGACGAGCGCCTTCACTGTTTCCCAGCCGACATCGTAGGTTATCCAGCCGATGAAGCCGAGCGGCACGAGGCTGAAGATCGCAACGACGGTGGCGAGAAGCATCACGGATGCATGCGGCATGCGCCCGCGCGGCAAAACCATTCGCGCGGCCTTCGGCGCGACCGGCGCCGCGTTTCCGGATGCGAGCAATCTGTTGTCCTGCAGCAAGGCCGATGCCTTCACACGCTGAAAAAGGAAGGCAACCGCTTTCAAGAGCGGTTGCCGGATTTCGTCATGCCCTAAGGTTTTCTTGAGCCAAAAGCAATAGTTTTGGCCAGAGGAAGGCTGCGGCAGAAAATCAGATCAGGCCTGCGGCCGTCATCAGCTCCACGACCTTCTTGCTGTCGAGGGTCGAGGCTTCGACCTTCGGCGCGTTGAGATCGGCAAGCGGAGTGAGCTTGTCGTTGGAGGGCGCATCCTTGCCGACAGCATATTCATAGGACGTACCGTCCTTGAGCACGGCCTGGCCTGCCTTGCTGGTGATGAACTTCAGGAAAGCCTGGGCTTCCTTCATATGCTGCGTGGACTTCAGGACGCCGCCGCCCGAAACACTGACGAAAGCGCCCGGATCCTGGTTCTTGAAGTAGTGCAGGCCGACATTCTTGCTGTTCTCGCCTGTTTTGGCCTGATCGCCGAACCAATAATAGTGATAGATAACAGCGCCTTCGACTTCGCCGGCGTTAACAGCCTTCATTGCGACGCTGTTGCCCTTGTAGGGCGTGGCGTTGTCCTTCAGGCCCTTCAGCCACGCCTTGGTGGCGTCTTCGCCCTTGAGCTGCAGCAGGGCGGCGACGATAGCCTGAAAGTCGGCGCCGGCCGGTGCCGCACCCCAGCGACCCTTCCAGGCCGGATCTGCGAGGTCGAGCAGCGACTTCGGCAGCTTGTCTTCGCTGAGCTTCGTCTTGTCGTAGGCGAAAACCGTGGTGCGCGCGGCAATGCCGGTCCACATGCCGTCGGCGGGGCGATACTGATCCGGAACCTGATCCAGCGTTTCCTTTTCGACGGGGGCGAAGAGGCCCGCGCCATCGACCAGGGACATTGCCGGCGAATTCTCGGTTAGGAAGACGTCAGCCGGAGAAGCGTCGCCTTCCTGAATGATCTGGTTGGCGAACTGCATGTCGCCGCCCTGGCGCATGGTGACCTTGATACCGGTCTCCTTGGTGAAGGCGTCGATCCATTCGCGGCCCAGGCTTTCGTGCTGGGCATTGTAGACGACCAGGCCCTCGGTCCCCTGCGCATTGGCGCTGCCTGCAAGCGCAGTGGCGGAGAGAAGCGAAGCGGCAAGCGCAAATGCGCGGGAAAAACGGTTAAGAGCAATATTCATGATGGCCTCCGTGGCAATGTCCACCCCGGCTCCCGAGGGTGGTAGGAGGCGTATATTTTTCTTGACTGACGATTTCAAGTTTCGAGTTCGCAGAAAAGCAATCACAATATCTTGACTGAATATTTCATATTATGCGGGGATAAATCTCAATCCAGCCAAAAAGGCGACGCTCCGCAGGCGCCGCCTTTCCCATGGCAGCCGCTTATTCGACGTCGAACTTGACGCCCTGTGCGAGCGGCAGGGTCCTGCCGTAGTTGATCGTGTTGGTGGCGCGGCGCATATAGGCCTTCCAGGCATCCGAGCCGGATTCGCGCCCACCGCCGGTTTCCTTTTCGCCGCCGAAAGCGCCGCCGATTTCGGCGCCGGAGGGACCAAGATTGACGTTGGCGATGCCGCAATCCGAGCCGCGCGCGGAGACGAAGGTTTCGGCCTCGCGCATATCGTTGGTGAAGATCGACGACGACAGTCCCTGCGGCACGGCATTGTGGAGGGCCAGCACCGCGTCGAAATCGCTGTATTTCATCACATAGAGGATCGGGGCGAAGGTCTCGTGCTCGACCGGGCCGGTCTGGTCAGGCATTTCGACAAGCGCCGGGCGAACGTAGAAAGCATCGGTCAAACCGTTGCCGACGCGGTCGCCGCCGGTCACCGTGCCGCCGGCCGATTTCGCCTCGCCGAGCGCTGCCTGCATCTTCTCGAAAGCCTGGCCGTCGATCAGTGGTCCCACAAGCGTGCCGCTTTCGAGCGGATTGCCGATGGTGACGGAGCCATAAGCCTTCTGCAGGCGCGGCACCAGCTGGTCGTAGACGCTTTCATGCACGAAGAGACGGCGCAGTGTCGTGCAGCGCTGGCCGGCCGTGCCCATGGCGGAGAAAGCGACGCCGCGCAGCGTCAGGTCGAGATCGGCACTCGGGCAGACGATCGCCGCATTGTTGCCGCCGAGTTCGAGAATAGCGCGGGCAAAACGCTGCGACAGGCGCGGGCCGACGGCACGGCCCATGGCCGTCGAACCGGTGGCGGAAACGAGCGGGATGTTCGGATGGTCGACCAGCACTTCGCCGACGGCACGGCCGCCGATGATCAGCGTCGACAGATTGGCTGGCGCCGAGCCGCCCTCGGCGACGAAACGCTTCAGTGCCTTTTCGAATAGCGCCTGCACGGCGAGCGCCGTCAACGGCGTCTTTTCCGAGGGCTTCCAGACGGTGGAATTGCCGCAGACCATCGCGAGTGCGGCATTCCACGACCAGACGGCGACCGGGAAATTGAAGGCGGAAATGATGCCGACGACGCCAAGCGGATGCCAGCTTTCCATCATCCGATGCTCGGACCGCTCGGTGGCGATCGTCAGGCCGTAGAGCTGGCGGGAAAGACCGACGGCGAAATCGCAGATGTCGATCATCTCCTGCACTTCGCCTAGACCTTCCGAAGTGATCTTGCCGACTTCGATCGAGACGAGACGGCCGAGCGCCGTCTTTGCCGCGCGCAGCTCCTCGCCGAGCAGGCGGACCAGTTCGCCACGCTTCGGCGCGGGAACGGCACGCCATTCGAGGAAGGCCTTGTGCGCTTCTTCGATCGCCGCCTTCGTCTCGGGAACGGAATGTTCCCTGAGCCTGCCGATTTCCTTGCCCGTGACCGGCGAGGTGACAGAAAGCGTGCCGCCGTGATAGCGACCGGCATCGACGCCGAGTTCGGCAAGCAGCTTGGCGGTTTCGGTGGCGAGATCGAGGACGGCGATGGTCATTGTCGTGGTTCCAATCTTATTATTCTCAGAAGCGTTTATCGGTTCTCAGAAGCGGGCATCGGCGAAATGGGCAACCTGGGCGCCGGCTTCGTACCATATTTCCTTGAGCGCCCGGAAGCTCGGTTCGGTGGGCGCCGTCAGCGGCAGCGGCAGATCGGCTTCCGCGAGCCGGCCAAGAATATGGTCGGCCAGCGTCCGGCCGAACACCGTGCCGGGGGCAATGCCACGGCCATTATAACCGGAAAAGCCGATCACATTCGGCGCGAATTTGTGGAAGCGCGGCAACGCATTGTCGGTCATGCCGATCTGGCCATACCATTCGCATTCGAATTCGACATCGCCGATGACGGGGAAGAGCCGCTTCAGCGCGCGCTTGGCCCAGCCCTTGTGCACGGCTAGCCCGGTATTGCGCAACGCCCCGACGCTGCCGAAAACGAGGCGGCCCGCCTGATCCATGCGGAAGGAGGAGAGGATGTCCTTGGTATCCCATACGCCCTCCCGCCCCGGCAGGATCGACTGGCGGAGATTGTGGCCGAGCGGCACGGTGGCGAAATTGAAATAGGGCAGGTAGATCTGCTCGTTGCGCACCTGCTCGAAGGGGCCGGTGCTGTAGGCATCCGTCGCAACGATGATCCAGTCCGCGCTGACTTCGCCGCTTTCCGTCTTCACGCTCCAGCGGCTGCCCTTGCGCTCCGTCGCGGCAACCGGGCTCGACGTATGAATGGCAACCCCGGCCTTGACGGCGGCATGGGCAAGGCCACGCACATAGGCAAGCGGCTGCAGCGTTCCGGCGCGCATGTCGAGCAGCGAGCCGGCATAGGCATCGCTGCCGATGCGCTTGGCCGTCTCCGCCGCGTCGAGCAGCCTGACCGGCGCACCGCGCGCGGTCCATTGCGCCACGCGCTGCTCGATCTCCTTCAGCCCGTCGGCGCCGACGGCGCAATGCAGCGTGCCGTTCCGTTCGAGTTCACAGGCAATCCCGTGCCTGTCGATCAGCTCCATGACGAGCTTTGGCGCATTGCCGAGCAGATCGAGCAGGCGCTCGCCATGCACCGCGCCGAGCACGCCGGGCAGATCGTTTGGCATCACCCACATGCCGGCGTTGATCAAGCCGACATTGCGCCCCGAGCCGCCGAAACCGATCTCCCTTGCCTCCAGCAGCGCCACCTTCGACCCGGCTTCGGCAAGATGCAGGGCGGAAGACAGACCGGTGTAGCCGCCGCCGACGATGACGACATCGGCCGATACCGCGCCTTTGAGAGACGAGGTCACCGGTGGTTCGGCTGCAGTCTTTTCCCAGAGGCCGTGGGAGCGCGGATCATTCAGCATGGCTCAATCCGATTGGGTCGAAATCGCGAGGTACTCTAATGCACCTCGTTTGCGAAAGCATCATTTCAAGCGACGGTCTTGAGCTGCAGCCCCGCAAGGCCGAGTGCTTCCATCGCCGCATCCAGCGAGGCGGCCTGGCGTTCGGCATAGAGCGCCAATTCGTCCTTAACGGTCGCGCCGAGCGCGGCCTCGAAGGCGTCGCGGTTCGAGCGTGTCGCATAATTCTGCTGCTGGTCGGTGCCTAGGTTCGACTGGAAGATGCCGGCCGCGCTGACCGGCAGAAAATCTTCGTAGACAACGGGCGCGAAGGCCAGATAGCCCCGGGTGATCAGCGCCTCCGGATCGCGCGGCAGCGTGCTGCTGATCGCGGCGGCGATGCCCGCAGGCGTCGCGCTATAGCGGAAGAAGGCGAGGTCCTGCCTGCGCAGCTCTTCCCAGCTATCCGGCAACGCCCTGAAGCGTTCGACAAGTTCCTGGTCGTAGGCGCCGGCCTTGGCGCCACCGGCGCCGACCTGCACCTCGCCGCGAACCGAAGCGAGCAGCCGGTCATAGAGCATCCGGCCCTTTGCCGTCAGCGCCACGCCGCGCTGCTCGATCTCGCCGAAGCGGGCGGTATGGCTACCCCTGACCGCACCTTCTTCACCGGAAAAGACGATCGCTTCCTCCAGCGCCTTGAAGCTCGTCTGCCGCAGCAGGATATCGCAATGACGGCGCGGCGGCCCCTCGATGACGGCCTTCGGCGTGATGCCGCGTTCCGGCATGCGGGCCTGGACTGCGTCGATATCGAGCGTGCGCGGCGTAAGGTGATTGATATGCGGCCCCTTGAAGCTGACGACGTCGGCGATCAGCCGATGCGCGTCGTGCAGGCGCTTGTAGGTTTCGGCGTTGACCGTGGCCTCGCCGTGCCAGCGGAAGGTTTCCAGCGCCTCGGCGACGAATTCCGTTGCTTCCGCCTCCGTCAGGCCGCCATTCTGCTCATGACGCTCGATCAGCGCGACGGCGCGCGGCGTATAGATGCGGCGTGCGGCCAGAATGGCTTGCGCCTCACCTCGCAGCCCTTCGTCCTCGATCAGTTCCAGCCGCAGCAGCGAGGTGAAGACGCGGAACGGATTGACGTTGAGCGCCGCCTCGCCGATCGGCCGGAAGCAGGTGGAATGAACGGGCACGCCGGCGACCGAGAGATCGTAATAGCCGACCGCTTGCATGCCCATGACGGCAAAGAGCCGGCGAATGGTGAAAAGTTCCTCTGCCGTCCCAAGGCGGATGGCGCCGTGGCGCTCGACATCGATGCGCTCCAGCTCGCCGGCGCTGGCAAGGCGTTCGCGCAGCTCGGGATCCTTTTCGAGGCAGGCGGCGTTCACCTCCGCCACGAGTTCGATCAGCGTGCCATATTGCGGCACCTCAGTCCGATACATCTGCGACATCGCCTCGGTGAAAAGCGAGCGAATACGGTCTGTTGAAACGAAGGCTTGCGGCATCGGGAACTCCGGCTCATTCCGTTTTTGCAGGATGAAACTCTTTACAAGCACCGCAAACCCCGAAATATCGACATTTTGGAAATAGCTCATTCTGAAATGGAATGATCATGAACACGTCAAGGCGCTTTCTGCCGTCGACTTCGCATCTCGCCGCCTTTGAGGCGGTTGCCCGCACCGGCAGCGTCACGGCCGCGGCGCGCGAACTCGATCTGACACAGAGCGCCGTCAGCCGGCAGGTAAGCGCGCTGGAAGACCAGCTCGGCGTCGAACTCTTCCTGCGGGAGCGCCAGACCATGCGGCTGACGCTTGCCGGCGACAGTTATGCCCGCGAGATCCGCGAGGCGCTCCGGCGCATATCGAGCGCCTCCTTGAACCTGCGTGCCAATCCGCATGGCGGCACGCTCAATCTCGCCATCCTGCCGACCTTCGGCACGCGCTGGCTGGCGCCGCGCCTGGGTCGCTTCCTCGCCGCCAATCCCGGTGTCACCATCAATCTCGTGACCCGGCTCTCGCCCTTCGATTTCCGCCTCGATTCGATCGACGCCGCCATCCATTTCGGCCATCCGCACTGGCCGGGCGCGGAACTCGCCTTTCTCATGTCGGAGCGCACGGTACCGGCGTGCAGTCCCGACTTTCTGAAGCGATACTCGATCTCAGCGCCGGAAGACCTGCTCACCGTCCCGCTTCTGCATCTGACGACGCGGCCCGACGCCTGGGAACAATGGTTCGCCAGCAACGGCGTCGCCTTCGAAAGCCTGCACGGCATGCTCTTCGACCAGTTCGCCACCGCAGCGCAAGCGGCGATTGCCGGCCTCGGCATCGCGCTGTTGCCGACATTCCTGATGCAGGAGGAGCTCAGGCGCGGCGATCTCGTCGCCGCCGTCGACCGTGAAATGGAAAGCCGGGAACGCTATTATCTCGCCTTTCCGCCCGAGCGCGCCGACTATGCGCCACTTGCCGCCTTTCGCGACTGGATCGTTGCGGAAGCGGCGGCATGACGAACGGCTTGCATCGGTATGGCGGTTTCGACCATTATGCACACCAATCAACATCTGCAGGAAATCCCCATGAAGCCGATCTTCGTCCAGCTCCAATGCGCACCCGGCAAGACCTATGAGGTCGCCGATGCCATCTACCAGACCGAACTGGTCTCGGAGCTCTATTCCACAAGCGGCGACTACGATCTGCTGATGAAGGTCTACATCGAGGAAGGCCAGGATATCGGCAAGTTCATCAACGACAACATCGCCAATATTCCGGGTATCGTCCGCTCGTTGACGACGCTGACCTTCAAGGCATTCTGAACCCCGTCAGACACGATTAACCTTTTCGCGAAGAATCACCCTCGCAGGAAGACGCTTAGACCGCGCCTTAACGCCCGGGACATCTGGTCGTTGCTATAAGAGTCCGCGTCAACAACGGGCGGCATACGCAGCGATAGGTGGAAAATGGCGATCGTCGAGGCAGACAGCGTGCGCGAGAAGCCACGATCGGAAACAGCCCCGCTGATCGTCCATGTCGTGCGCCAGTTCCTGCCCAATCGCGGCGGCCTGGAAGACGTGGTCGCCAATCTCGGTCGCCAGACGGTGCGCCGCGGCTATCGCGTGCGCGTCGTCACGCTCCATTCGCTCTTCACCGCGCCTGAGGACAAGCTGCCGCCTCGCGAAAATATCGATGGCATCGAGGTGGTGCGTATTCCCTGGTCCGGCAGCAGCCGCTATCCGCTGGCGCCGCAGGTTTTCCGCCATATCGGCGATGCCGATCTCGTGCATGTCCATGCCATCGACTTCTTCTTCGACGCACTCGCCTGGGGCCGGCTGCTGCACGGCAAGCCGATGATCGTCACCACCCATGGCGGCTTCTTCCACACCAGAAAATATGCGGCGATCAAGAAGATCTGGTTCCGCACGCTGACCCGCGCTTCGGCGATGGCCTACCGCCGCGTCGTCTGCTGCAGCGCCTCCGACCTCAGGCAGTTTTCCGAGATCGTGCCCGACAGCCTCCTGATCGAAAACGGCGCCGATATCGGCAAGTTCGCTGACACCGCTTCGCGCCGGGCAAAACGCCGCATCGTCACGATCGGGCGCTTCTCGGTGAACAAGCGGCTGGACCACCTGCTGGATGCGATGGCCGCGCTGAAGACGCGCCACCCGGAATGGCATCTCGACATCGTCGGCGCCGAATCCGACCTGAACCGGGCGAATCTCGAAGACGAAATCGAAAGCCGCAATTTGACCGGCCGCGTCACGCTGCACGTGTCGCGCGACAACGACACCATCCGCCGCATCATCGCCGAGGCCTCTCTCTTCGCGTCCGCCTCGGAATATGAAGGTTTCGGGCTGGTGGCGTTGGAAGCCATGAGCGCCGGCCTCCTGCCGGTGCTGAACGCAAATGATGCCTTTCAGACGCTTGCCGCCCGACATCCCGTCATCAGGCTCGCCGATTTCGAGAATTCCGGGGCTGCCGCCACGGCGATCGAAGCCGCCTATGAAGGTCTCGTGCGCGAACCCGATGCCACCCGCGTCGGGCTTCTTGACGCCGCTCGCGGCTATTCCTGGGATATCGTCGCCGGCCGCTATATCGATCTCTACAGATCGCTTGATATCGCCGTCGCCACAAGCCTCTGATCCTGCCTTCCTGAAATCCTGATCAAGCTCTTGCGAGACGGAGGATCTCGTCGAGCACGAATTTGCGCGATTGCGGCGGCGTCAGGTTGTGGTCGGCATCCGGCAGCATCAGGAGGCGCACGTTCGGATAGCGGGAAAGCTTGGCGCCGCGCGGGCCGAAATGGAAATAGACATGATCGAGCCCGACGTCGCCCTCGCTGTAGATCAGCGTCAGCGGCACCTTGCGCTTGCCGAACGAGGCAAAGGAGTGCCGGACCTCGCGGGCGATTTGGCGCCGATCCGGAAGCAGCTCGAGCAGCGGCGCGATCCAGGGTGACAACCGCCGGCCGCCGGCGATGACGATATTCTGCAGCGCCGACACCACGTCCACCTGGCCGCTCAGCAACCGCTTCAGCGTATCGAGCCGCGCCAGGCGCTGGCCGTAATCATCAAGGCTGCGAGGAACGGAGACGACATGCTCCTTGCGCACCGGCACCTTCGGATCCCAGTAGTAGACGAAGGGATTGATGGAGACGACGGCTTTCAACCGCTCGTCGGCGACGCCGGCGCGGAAAGCGACATAACCGCCGCTGCATCGGCCGGCCACCATGACGGGACCCGCAACGACGCTTTCGAGCAGATCGAGCGAGGCGACGGCATCCGCGGTCTGCGTGCTGGAATAAAGCACCTGTTCCGGCGCGTCCGGCCGCGGTGGGCTGTCCCCGACATTGGCGGAATCGAAGCGCAGCGAAACGACGCCCTGGCGCGCGAGTTCGCGCGCCATATCCACCGTCGTCCGTCCCCAGCCGGCATGGCGGTCGTAGGCCGTCGACAGGAAGAGCACGGCATTGCCCTTGATCTCGCCGAGCGGCCGGCTGACGACGCCAACCAGATGATCGTGGCTTCCGAAACGCACTGGCGTTTCCTCAAAACCGTCGCCGGCAAGTGGCAAGCTCTCGATCGTTGCCGGCGAGCGGGCAGCGGATGTCTCCGTTGTCGCCGTCTCCAGCCACCTCGTCAACAGTTCGACGACGGCCATCGGCGTCTTGGCAAAGAGCGGATTGGTGACGAGTTCGTCGTAACCTTCGAAGGCCTTCTGCTCGACCTCAGCGCCGAACGCCTTCAGCGCATCCGCAAAGCCGGTATCCTCGGCCCGGATAGGACGTTCGAGGATCAGATAGCGGGGCGCTGCGAGCCCCTGCGGCGAGGCGATGTTGAGCTTGCCGAGCTCGGCGGCGATCTCTTCGGGCATGACGAGGCCGGCGATCTGCACCTTTGCGGCCTGCACATGCTCCTTGCCGAGGCCGAGATCGGCATCGATGATCTTGGACCACATATTGAGTTCACGCAGATAGGCCCGGCCGCTCAGCACCGGCGCCAGCATGACGAGGCTGTCGATGCCTTCGATCGAGGAACCGATGCGCTGGGCAAGGGTCGCGCCGAGGCCCTGCGCGATGAGGATGATACGGTCGCAGCCGGAGAGCGACTTCAGCTCGGCGGCAGCCGCGCGGATCGAATTTTCCCAGGTTTCTAGCCTTGCCGGCAGCGGGCCGAAATCGAGCGCATCGCCGGTGCCGCGATAATCGAAGCGCAGGCTCGGCACGCCGATATCCGAGAAGTGCTCGGCAGCGATGCGGAAGAACTTGCGGCTGCACATTTCCTCAAAACCCCAGGGGCTGACGAAGAGAACGGCGGCCGAACGCTTCTTCGCTTGCGGATTTTCAGGCATGAACAGCCCGATCGTGCCGTCGAAGACGACAGGCAGGGCAGCGCTGCGTCCCGCACCCTCGGCCGGTTCGAGCGAGAATTCGCCAGGCGCCACCTTGGCGCGGTCGGGTTCGTCTGGAAGCCGCGGCGCAATAAAATTGATGGCGTGGCCGACCGGCCCCCGCAGCGCGGACGGCATCTTTTCGAGAATGGAGCGCATGACTTCCACATCCTCGCGCGGCACGGCGCGCAGCACGCGCAGCGCAGCGAAATAGGCGAAGGTGCCGGCGATGATCGCGGCGACGAGACCGATCGGACCGTGGATGAATTCCAGCGCGGAGATCGCCGCGCAGGCACACAATACGGAGGCGACCGTCACCTTCGTCAGGCTTGCGTAGAGACCTGAAAGTTGGGATCCGAATCCTGTCTGCCTGATCATCATCATCGACATCGCAACGAACACGAGTATGCGCACGAGTGCGGCTCCCTCGGCCGCAAGCCTAGGTACAATGAGTAAACAGCCCACGACCATGAGGAGGCCACCTATCACACTGATATTCAGGCGCGAGCGGGCTCTGTCCATCGAGAGCAGGTAGAGGCTGAGGATCTGCATGAATGTATAGGCGGGCGCGACGAGCGCGAGCAGCGCAACCACCGTGCCACTACGGCGGAACGCTTCGCCGAACACCACCAGCACCAGTTCGCTTGAGATCGCGGCCAGCCCGAGGCTCATCGGCAGCACGATATAGGCCATGCTGCGGGTGACGGCGGCGAAGACCTCGACCGGCAATGTCGAATCGTCGCTGCTGTGCCGCCGCTCGGAATAATAGGGCAGCAGGCTGCCGGTCATCTGGATCGGCAGTTGAAGGGCGATATTGGCGATCGACAGGCCGACGGCATAGTAACCGACCATTTCCACCGACCAGAACTGCTGTAGGAAAAGCAGCTCGAGGCGGTTGAGGAAAATGGAATCGATGATGAACTGGATCGACAGGATGACGGAGGAGGAGGCGAGATATTTCAGTGAGACCCCGCACCAGTCGCGCCGCGCCAGCAGGATCGGCAGCGTGGCGAAAAACAGCACGAGCTGGCCGAGCGCATACCCGACGAGAACACCCTCAACGCCGTAAAAGACGGCGCCGGTGGCGACGCCGGCAAGCTGGATGACCGAGACGGCGACCGTCAGCTTGAAGAAGGCGCCGAGCTTCTTTTCACCGATCAAATAGAATTTGACGAAGGATCCGATCGCCTGGATGAAGAACAGAGCGCCCGTGACCAGCGCGACGGAAGGCGCTGTTTCCGCCCAGTGCATCTCCTCCGAGGTCAGGAAGAACAGCGCGTAGAGCGCCAGCAGCGCGACGGTCGAAAACATCATGAAGCTGACGAGAATGGCGGCAAAACCCCGCCGGCGTCGCGCATCGTAGCCTTCCGCCGAAAGCTGCGGCAGGGTCTTCAACAGCGTTATGCTGGAGCCGAGTTCGGCAATCGAGGCGCCCGTGACCACCAGCCAGAGCGAAAAGGCGACGATGCCGTTGGCCTCGGGCCCGAGCAGCCGTGCGGTTATGATCGAAGAGACGAAGCCCGTTAGCAGCAGCAGCATGCCCGCCGCCGCATTCATCACCGAATTTGCGATAATACCCTTCGACATCTATCCATCCGCTAGCGCCGGCTACCGCCGGATACCCGTCATCTCTAACGTGAAAATGTTAAAATAAAGCGGAGTGACGACCTCATCTTAGCTGGCTTGCATCGCCGCCAGCTTCTGAAGCGCCTTCTCGTAGCTATTCTCGGCGAGATAGCGCAGCAGGAATTCCCGCGCCTTCTCGGCTTTCTCTCGCGCGAGTTCCGGCGCACGAAAAATCTCCCTGAGATAGGCAGCCGCCTCCTCCGGGGAGGGATCGGCCCAGACTGCGCCCTCAAGCGCGGCAAATTCGGGATGTGTATCGACGACAGGAATGAGGGAAGAGCCGACCAGCCAGGTGTTATCAGGATCGCAGAAATCTGCCGTACCCGACCAGGCGGTGGAAACGACAGGCGTGTGCTGCATGATCGCCTCGGCGACCGTCAAGCCGAAACCTTCCGAGCGATGCAGCGAGAGATAGGCGTCGGAAGAGCGGATGAGGCCATTGATCTCGGAATTAGACAGCTTGTCGGTGACGATACTGATCCGGCTATCGCCGGCGACCGAACCGACCAGTTCGCGCAGGCCTTCATCGTTGCTGATATCGCCGCTGGCCTTCATCAGCAGGAAGGCGCTCGGGCATTCGGCGCTGAAGATCCTGAAGGCTTCGATGACGGCCTGCGGGTTCTTCCGGTTGATCGACGAGCCGGCGCTGAAGATGAAGCTGACGAGAAAGGCATCCTTCGCGATGCCGAACTTCTCCCGCATGCCTTCCGTCGCCGGCTTTTCGGTGACCGGGTGCGGAACCACGATGACGGGCGCTTTGGTCAGCGGCGCAATCGCCCGCCGGGTGAATTCCGACGGAACGAAGACGGCATTCATGTAACGCAATCCATTGCGCCACTCCGCCGGCACGACTTCAAGCTCCCAGGCGAAATAGCCGATGTTGAAGGCGCTGGTGAAATTCGAAACGCCCTTTTTCAGGATGGCGCGCGGCAGCATCGGCGGATTGAGATGCCAGATACGGCTTCCGGGGAGCTCGACGGAGAGATGCGACGGCATCCATCCGGCAAAGGAATTCTCGTCAGGATTCGTGCTGACATCGGAGAGCGAGATGGCCCGCCCCGCTTCGGAGAGCGAATCGGCGCAGAGCCGCGCCGATTCGCCGATACCGACAGCCATTGAGAGATAACCGACGATTTCCACCGGCTTGCGCGGATTGAAGGCAATTCGCGACCGCGGAATCAGCCGCTGCAGGAAATGGGCACGCAGAAAGCGGTAGGTCGTTCTCAAATCACGATCTTTCTCAATGGATCGGCATCATCCCCAGCGCCAGGCGTCAACCTCGGAGCGCGGCGCGATGCGAACTGCCCAGACTTCTGATTTCGCCTGCAGGCGGAACATCGCTCTGCGTGCCGGGCAGCGCGAAGAGCTTCACGCGCCGCAAAGCGCCGGGGGCAAGATGGAACCAGTCGTCGTCGGCCCGGTAACCTTCGACGTCGATATGCACCGATTGCGCCAGCCGGTCGGTCCTGAGATCGACGACCCAGTCGTCGCCGTCCTTGCCGAGCGATGCCTCGATGTTTGCGTCATGGAGCGCCTTGCCTCGTCCGCAGGGGAAGTGGAAGCTTTCGGCGAGAACGGCGCCGTCGCCGAGCGAGCGCAGGCGCGCGACACTTGCATCATGCGACGGCGGACCGAAACGAAAGGCATAGGTCGTATCGAAGAAGGCGCCAAACAGCGCGGTGGAGGCAAAACGCTCCGTGCTCCTTGTCGCCAGCTTGAAGGCCATGCTGCCGCTGACGACCTGCTGCTTTCCGTCGCGCAGGCAGGCAACCTCGAGCTCGACGTCGAGCGCTGCGTCCGTCTCGTTGACGACATGCACGTCGAGGCCGTTGGTTCCCTCGTCGGTAAACACTGCCTGCACCGGCCGGAAGGCGCGGCGCATCGCATACCAGACGGGCTTCGGCTCACCGGTGGAATCGATCACGCCCCAGCCGGGGCCGGGCATGAGGTCCTGCAAGGTCCAGACGAGCGCGCCGTTGCAAAGGGAACCCTTGCGCCGCCATTCGGCGAAGGTCTCCTCGATCACCTCGCCGGTGACGGCGCGGGAAAGATCGAGATAACGTTCCGGATCCTCGCGGCGCATCTGGGCAGGATCGAAATCGTAAAGAAGCTTGAGATAGAAATCGCGAACGTCCTCGAAGTCCCACGATGCGCCACGGTCACGGGGCACGCGAGCCTTCCAGAGCGGGCTGTGGACGGCGGGCACGTCGAGATGGCGATGCAGCGTCCTTTGCTGCGGCACATGCGCAAAGGCAAGGCTTTCGGAGGCGAAACGGACATCGGCACGGCGCGCATCCGCAATCGGTCGCATATAGGCGCCGACGCCGTAATAATGGGAAACGCCGGAATTCGGCGAAAAAGGCATCGCCCCGCCATAGGGCGAGTTCGGAACATAGGGCACATCGGGACGCATGCGCGCGACGATCGCCGGGATGATTTCGTCGGTGACCGGCCCGCTCCAGAATTCCATGGGCAGGCCGAGCATCGCCGCCTGCTGATGGATTTCGCTGCCGCCGCAGAGCACGGCAAGAGAAGGCGACGCCTGGACACCATGCAGGAATTCCTCGACCTCGGCATGCACATGGCCGAGAAAGGCCTTGTCGTTGCGCGGATAGTCGAAATTGGCGAACATGAAATCCTGCCAAACGAGCAGGCCGAGTTCGTCGCAAAGCGCGAAGAAATCGGGCGTCTCGTAGGCCATGGTGCCGCCGATGCGGATCATGTTCATGCCGGCGCCGGCAGCAAGCCGCAGGAACGGCTCGTAATCCGCCTGCTCGCCCGGCAATCGCGCGATATCGGCCGTCGTCCACACCGCCCCGCGACAGAAGATGCGCTCACCATTGAGGAGGAGCGCGAAATCATCGCCATCGGCGCCGCGGTCGACGTCGATGCGCCGGAAGCCGGTCCTGCCCAGCGGATATTCCACGCCATCGGAAACCAGCGTCAGATCGTAAAGACGCGGAGTGCCGTGGGTGTGCGGCCACCAGGGTTCGATGTCGGAAAGCTTGAGGATAGCCGAGTAATGGTTGTCGCCGATCTTCTCGAAGGGCTGCTCCATGCCGCCGCAGTGCAGCAGCATTACCGGGTCCGCGGCATTGTTATGCAGGGAGACGCTGAGGCGGCCGACGCCGCTCTCGTCCAGCGCCGCGCGGATGGTGACGTTGTCGATCGAGACGGGATTGCGCCGCACCAGCGAAATCGGCCGCCACGGTCCGACGGCATGGATCTCGGGGCACCAGCCCGGCATGTGGCCGAGCAGCGTCGTGCGGAAATTCTTCAAGCCCGCCGGCGTGATCATCTGCGGCCGCCAGCGCGCGCGCGGACCAGGCTCGGACAAGCGGGGGCCGAGCGCCCGAAAACAGAGCGCCAGCTCGTCGCCGCCCAAAAGCGTCACCGGGATTTCGTGGGCCGTGAACATGCTTTCGGAAAACAGGATTTCCTGGCCGTTGAGGAAGACATGGCACAGTGTGGCAAGTCCTCCGAAACGCAGGATGGCTTCGCCGGGCTCGGCATCGAACAGCCGGCAGAGATACCAGGCGTCGCGCGTGTTCAGCGGCTCGGGATTTTCCCGGTCGAAGAGCCCGGCTTTTTCGAGTGCTGCGGCAACGGTGCCGGGAACGGGCGCAGGTATGAACTGCGCGGAAAGGTGAATGTCATGCGGCACCGCGCAGGCGCCCGGCTCCGTCAGGATCAGGTTCCAGCCTTCGGAAAGCACGCTTTCCTCGGCTCCGATGCTTGCCAAACGCGCCCGCATGGTCAGGTCTCCGGCCTCAGATTCGCTCCGCAAGCGATGCCATCATGGAATCCCATGCATCGGCGGCCGGATCAAGTGCTGCCTGCAGCGGCTCGAACCTTCTGCGCGCGACGGCGCGGGCAAGCTGGAACTGCACGGATTTCGCCGCATCCGATACGCGCCTGGCATGCTCGGCGGCGGCCGTGAATTCACCGGGCGAGAGCCAGGCCAGGTGATCGGCCGCCAGCTCGAAATTGGCGCCCACCTGGCGAAGCGTATTGAACGCATACTTGTGGAAGAAGCCGAATGGCCGATCGGCCACGGCTTCGACCTGTTGCGGAAAGACGGCGGCGAAGGCGCGGATCGGGTTTTCGCTTGGGCGCCTGGTGAAATGAAACCCGGCAAGCCGCCGCGCGGTTGCGCGCAGATGCGTTTCGTCAGCGGACTTTTCAGGGAACCGCGCAAATTCCGCATAGGGCAGGAACGGTGCGTCGTTCTCCGTCAGATGCAGCTGGAACAGCCCGTCGAAATCCTCGCCTTCGAGGTGGAAATAGCCGGCATTGTGAAAATACTCGACGCGCTTTGCCGCAATATCCAGCCGGTTGATCGCAACCGTCGTCTTGCCGTGCTCCTGCCGGTAGGCAGTGCCGCGCGTATCCGGCATGTAGAAGGAATCCATCTCGATCAGGCAGAGGCGACCCCGCGCGATCTGCACTTCAACATGCCGTTCGACACGGTCGTAGATAGCAAGCTCGGTCGCGCGGATGCCATAGAGCGCTTCGAGATCTTCGAGCGGCACCTTGAAGAAGGTGAACTGGTCGCCCTCGAAATCCTGCGCCACGGTAAAACCCAGCATCGCCTCGGGTGCGACGCCCGATGTTGCCAATACTTCGATCCAGAGATCGACATAGCAGTTGGTTTCCGGCCATGCGCGTTCGCCGGAATGCAGCGCGTGCTGTCGGTAGGTTTCCGGGCCGATCCCCGGGAATACCGATGTCATCGATCTCATCAGCCCCACAGCGTTTTCCGTACGCTGGCCGGCCATTGCTTCACGTCGAGCCCGTGATGATGGAAGAGGGCGAGCGCGATGCGCTCCAGGCCGAAGCCGACGCAGGCGGTGTGCGCAACGCTGCCGTCTTCGAGATTAAGGCCCCATTTCGTGCCGAAGGCATCCTGATGGTAGTTGAAGCTCATGCAGGCGGTCGGCTTGGCGACCGAGGTGATCGGGATCAGCAGTTCGAACTTCAGGTTCTGGTCGCGCTGATTGTTGGCGAGCATCTTGCCCGCGCGGCCGAAGAACGGATCGTTGGCGATATCGATCGTCACCTCGAGGCCGACGGCCTTCATCATCTCGACGCCGCGATCCATCCAGCGCTGGCGGAAATCGGTGACGTGCTGCTCGGTGCCCATGCAGACATATTCGCGCATGCGGAAAAGCTGCTGGCGGGCAGGGTCCTTCGACGGCTCGTGGCGGAAGCAGTAGGATTGCAGATCGAAGAGACCGCCCGTCTTCGGCAGATTGCCGCGCTTGGCGACCGTCGGATAGAGGGGATAGCAGGCCGCCGGCGTCAGCACGATGTCGGTTGCTTCCTGTCCCTTGGTCCACTCCTCGCCGACTTCCATACATTCAAGCAGGCTGACATGATCGAGTTCGCTGCCGCAGAAGCTGTGCACCGTGCCGGCAAGCTGCGGGAAGCTCTTCATGTAGCCGCTCTTTTCGAAGAAGGCGCGGTTCATGCCGGGAGGGAAACGCATGGCCTCGGCGCCGTCGGCGCCGCCGAATGTATCGATCAGGCGCTCGAAGGCGGCGATCACATCTTCGAACTGGCCGCTGCGGCCATAGAGCCCGTCGATGCCGGTATCGATCAGCAGACCGGCATCGAAAAGCCGGTCCAGAAACGAGGTCTGCATATCCATGACTGTCACCCCAGTAGGCTAGTGTCCTGCTTATGGACAAGAAGCATGCTCGACGTATTGCCGAGGATGCGGTCGTTCGAGATCATGAGCTGCGCGGAGTGGGCGTCGCGCAAATGGCGCCCGAGGCTGAAGGGCGTACCGTTCTTGTAGCCCATGATGCCGCAGATCAGCATGGCGTGATTGACGATCTCCAGGATCGTTTCCGAGGAGGCGATCTTGACGTTGTTCATCGCCACCGCAAAGCCCATCGAGGAAAGCTTGTCGCCATCCGTCTTGGCACCCTCATAGGCCTTGAGGCCGGCAACGACATTCGACTTCACCATCTGCAGGAGGTTAGAAACCTCCGCGAGGCGAAGCGCGCCGGGCGGGGTGGCGTCAGGGGATTTGCGGGCAGCGGCACGCACGAAGGCTTGGGCGCGAGAAACGGCGTCAACCGCGATGCCGTACCAGACGCCGCTCCACAGCAAGTGCGAGGAAGCGAGCATGGATTGCGCCGCGATTTCGGCAAAAGGCTTCGGTAGGATCTGTGCGGCCGGCGCTTGCCCCTTGAAAAGGAAGCCATCGGAGCAGGTGCCGCGCATGCCGAGCGTGTTCCAGGCATGCGTTTTCTCGAGCGTGTACTGGTCCTTGAGGAAGGCCGTCAGCACCTGATCGGAGGAGGCTGCCTGCGGGTGGGCACGCGAGGTGATAAGGATGGCATCGGCATGCGAGCCGTAGGAAATGACGGTCGCGTCCTTTTCGAGGCGGCAGGTATCGCCGTCGACTTCGACCGCGCAAATGCTGTTGCGCAGGTTTCCGCCGATACCGCCTTCAGTGGTCGCGGAGGCGATCAGCAGCTGGTCGGCGGCGATGGCGTGCATGAAACTGCGATGCCATTCGCTGTCGGCGCCGTGTTCGACGAGGCTCGACAGCTTGATATGGTGCATGGCGAAGACCATGGCGCTTGCCGCGCAGGCCTGACCGAGCATCGAGCACAATTCGGCGATTTCGGTGATCGAGGCCGATTCACCGCCGAGATGGCGCGGCACCTGGATGCCGAGCAGCCTTTCAGTCTTCATGGCATCCACGGCTTCCCGGGGAAAGCGGCCTTCGAGATCGACGGCATCGGCGTGTTTGGCCGCAACTTGGGCGACGCGGGCGACTCTTGCGACAAGACCGTCCTGCATGATCCTGACGGGGAAGTTCATCAGGCGACCTTCCGGCCGTCCTGGATGAGATCAACCGTCTTGGCAATGGCCGAAATGCTCGCGAAGGATTTGCGGTTCAGGAGATTGTCGGGAAATTCGATGTCGAACGCCTCTTCGATGCCGAGCATCAGCTGCACCGAGGCAAAGGACGTCAGACCTGCAGCATAAAGATCGGCATCGTCGGCGACCTGGTCGATCGCTACCGGAAGCTTGCCGAATTTGGCTACGAGGTCGCGGATTGTCGTATTCATCCCATCACTCCAAGATGCTCATGATCCCGAACCGGCGTTCATCGCCTTGTCATGAGCGTTCTTTTAGTGCGGAAAACAGAACATTCCGCTAATTAATTGGGTTAAATATGATTATTGCTCACAGTTAGGATTTTAGCGATCCATCCGGCAAGAACGGAAATAGATATTCTATATCAATTCTTTAATGAAATTTCATCGCCGATGCCGGACGCAATTTCCGGCGTGACGAGTACAGAAATGACACGGAAAGCAACGTTTTAGGTCAATCGGCGGGCGGATAGGAATGCTCGCCGCCGCGGTAATCCGAGACGGAGTAACACCCGTCGCCCGTTGCCCGAACGGTGCTTCCGCTGACGACGGCCTTGCCGTGGCCGCCTGGGATATCGAGAATATAAGTCGGCTGGCAGAGGCCCGAAATCCGCCCGCGCAGCGCCGCGACGATCCTCTGCCCCTCCTCGATCGTTAGCCGGAAATGGCTGGTGCCTGGCGCGAGATCGGGATGATGGAGGTAATAGGGTTTGACCCGGATCTCGACGAAAGCCTTCATCAGCTCGGCAAGCACCTCGGGATCGTCGTTGACGCCCTTGAGCAGCACCGACTGGCTAACCATGGCGATGCCGGCATCGACGAAACGGGCGCAGGCCGCGCGCGCTTCCGCCGTCAATTCCCTGGCATGGTTGGCATGCAGCGCGATATAGACGGTCTTGCCGCTCGCCTTGAGAGCTGACATCAGCGCCGCATCGATCTTCTCGGGATCGACGACGGGAACACGCGTGTGGAACCGCACGATCTTCACATGCGCGATTCCTGCGAGCGCCTCCATGATCTCGCGGAGCCGGCGCGGCGAAAGCACCAGCGGATCGCCGCCGGTGAGGATGACCTCCCAGATTTCCTGGTGGCTTCTGATATAGTCGAAAGCAGCCTCCATCGCCGCCGCATCGAGCGTGCCGAGGCCCTGTGGCCCCACCATTTCGCGGCGGAAGCAGAAGCGGCAATAGACCGGGCAGACATGCACGGCCTTGAGCAGCACGCGGTCGGGATAGCGATGAACGATGCCTTCGACGGGGCTGTGGGCATGATCGCCGATCGGGTCGGCGCGTTCTTCGGGGGCGACCGTGAGTTCGGCTGCATCAGGCACAAACTGCCGTGCGATCGGATCGTCAGGATCGGCCCGATCGATCAGCCGGGTAACGACGGGCGTCAGCGCGATCGCGTAACGCGCGGCAACCTCTTCAAGCGCAGCGCGATCGGCAGGCGCGGCAAGCCCCGCCATCACGAGATCGTCGACGCTCTTGATCGGTTTGACGACATTCATCTTCCGTACTCCGCAACCGGCGCCCAGAGCACCTGGTCGATGCGCGACGCTCCCGTCGCCAGCATCACCAGCCGGTCGAAGCCGAGCGCGATGCCGCTTGCCTCGGGCATCAGCGACAGCGCCGCGAGGAAATCCTCGTCGATCGGATAGGTCTCGCCGTAGACCCGCGCCTTCTCGGCCATCTCGATCTCGAACCGGCGACGCTGCTCGGCAGCATTGGTGAGCTCGCCAAAACCGTTCGCAAGCTCGACGCCGCAGGCATAGAGCTCGAAACGCTCGGCAACCCTGGGATCGCGTGCCGAGGGCCGCGCCAGTGCTGCCTCCGAGACCGGATATTCGTCGAGAATGGTGATGCGGCCGAAGCCGAGATGCGGCTCGACCTTTTCGACCAGCACCCGGCTGAAGAGATCGGCCCAGCCGTCGTCATCGGCAACGCGCATGCCGACGCGCCTGAGTTCGGCCGCCAGATGATCGCGATCCGTCGAACCGTCGGCTGCGACGGAGGCGAGAAGATCAATGCCGGCATGACGTTGAAACGCTTCGGCAACGCTGATCCGCTCCGGCCCGGCAAAGGGATCGCTCTCGGCGCCACGATAGGCAAGCTTGCCGGTCTTCACCGTTTCGGCCGCAAGCGCCAGGATCCGCACGCAATCCATCATCAGGCTCTCATAGCTTTCACCTGCCCGATACCATTCGAGCATGGTGAATTCGGGATGGTGCAGCGGCCCGCGCTCGCGGTTGCGATAGACATGGGCAAAACACGAGATGCGTTCCTCGCCCGCCGCAAGCAGCTTCTTGCAGGCGAATTCCGGCGAGGTGTGCAGATAGAACGGCGCCTTCTGCCCATCCGTCGTCACCGCTTCCGTCGCGAAGGCGTGCAGATGCGCCTCGTTGCCCGGGGAGACCTGCAGCACCGCCGTATCAACCTCAATGAAATCCTCCCGCGCGAAAAACCCGCGCAACGCCGCCTGGATCGCATTGCGCCCGATCAGGAAGGGGCGGCGATCGGCATGCACGGACGGTGTCCACCAGGGGGACGCTTTCGCCGAAGAGTTCATTCCAAGCTTTCTTCGCCGGAGAAGCCGGTATGGGGGTGGCTATTTCCCGGTTTTTAGGTTAGTTGCGCCCCCAAAGAAAAACATTTGCGTCTTCGGGGCGTCTCGACAGTCATCTACGACGCCGAAAGCCGAGTTACAAGGAAGTCTTATGGTCAAGGTCATCGCCTCTTCGGTCCGCAAGGGCAACGTGCTCGACGTGGACGGCAAGCTTTATGTCGTTCTCACCGCCCAGAACTTTCATCCGGGCAAGGGCACGCCGGTCACCCAGGTCGACATGCGCCGCATCGTCGACGGCGTGAAGGTTTCCGAACGCTGGCGCACCACTGAACAGGTCGAGCGCGCCTTCGTCGAAGACGTCAACTTCCAGTATCTCTATGAAGACGGCGAAGGCTTCCACTTCATGAATCCTGCGAACTACGACCAGGTGGTCGTGAGCCAGGAAACCATGGGCGATCAGAAGGCCTATCTCCAGGAAGGCATGACCTGCATTCTGTCGATCCATGAAGGCATTCCGCTGGCGCTCGAACTGCCGCGCCACGTGACTCTCGAGATCGTCGAGACCGAACCGGTCGTCAAGGGCCAGACGGCTTCCTCTTCCTACAAGCCGGCCATGCTCTCCAACGGCATCCGCACCTCTGTTCCGCCGCATATCGACGCCGGCACCCGCGTCGTCATCGCGACGGAAGACAACTCCTACGTCGAACGCGCCAAGGACTGATCCTGGTTGCCATCTCTGCAGAAGGCCGGTTTCGACCGGCCTTTTTTGTATCCGCCGATATCAGAGATGCGGATTGCGCGGCCGGTACCTCTTGACGAGCTTCTGGTTGATCTCGGCCGCCCCCGGCATGTTGGCGCTGAGATAAACAGGCGCATCGCCGGATTTGGAAAGTTCTGAGGCGACTTCGGCGAAGATCGCGTTGATGACCGTCACCCCGACCGCCGTCGAGACGGGTCCGACCCGAAGCCCCGTGCCTTCGAGATCGAGAACGGCGTCGCCCGGCGGCAGCCCGTTGTCGAGCACCACATCGGCCACGTCGGCAAGCCGCCGGCGGCCATTGGCGATCGCTGAGGAATAGGCGATCGACGTGATGGCAATCACCTTCGCACCGATTTCGCGCGCATAGTCAGCAGCCTCGATCGGCGCGGCATTCACGCCGGAATTGGAGGCGATGATGATGACATCGCCCGCCTGCATGCCGTAACGCTCCAACATCGGCCGCACCAGGCCCTGCGTGCGTTCATAGACCGAACTGATGACCGCACCCTCATGCAGCATGGCCGAGCCGACGAGCACTGGCACGGTGAAGGCGAGCCCGCCGGCACGATAATGCACCTCTTCCGCCAGCATATGCGAATGGCCGGTGCCGAAAACATAGACGCGCTTGTCGCCGTGGGCAGCATCGAGGATGACCGCCGCCGCCTGAGCCATCGGCTCGGCAAGCGCCTGCTTCAGTGTCTCCAGCCGGCCGATCAGATTGGAGAAATAGGCATCGGTGATATCAGTCATCCCGCGTCTCCTCGATTTCAGGCGGCCGCGCCGGCAAGCCAGGTGGTGGTAACGGTGAGGGTATCGGTGAGATGGACGAGATCGGCGCGCGCTCCCGGCGAGAGCTGGCCGCGATCGGCAAGCCTGAGGAAACGCGCAGGATAGAGGGTCGCCATGCGCAAAGCCTCGGCGAGCGTCAGGTCCAGATAGGTGACGCCGTAACGGATCGTCGAGATCATGTCGACGTCGGAGCCGGCGAGCGTCCCGTCGGAAAGCACGAGCTTCGAACAGAAGCCGCCCCTTTCGCGCCGGACGGTGCGCCCATTCAGCGTGAACGAATCCTCTCGCGAACCGACGAGCGACATCGCATCGGTGACGAAGAACAGTTTGCCTTCGCCGCGTTTGGCGCGAAGCGCCGTGCGCAAGGCTTTCGGGTCGACGTGATGGCCGTCGGCGATGATGCCGCACCAGGTCGCGGGATGATCGATCGCCGCGCCGACGAGGCCAGGCGCGCGGTGCCCCATCTGGCTCATGGCATTGAAGAGATGCGTGACGCCCCGTGCGCCGGCATCGAAACGTTCTTCCGCCGCTTCGCTCGAACAATCGGAATGGCCGATGCTGACGGTGACGCCGGCTTCCGCAAGCTCGCGCACCTGCGCGACCGTCACCTGCTCGGCCGCGATGGTGACGAGCAGCGTTCCGATCGCTTCGCGCGCGCGAATGAAGGCCTTGACGTCGCGATCCTCCACCGGCCGCATCAGTTCGGCCAGATGCGCGCCCTTGCGGGCGGGCGCCAGATGCGGGCCTTCGAGATGCAGGCCGGCGACGCCGCGGTTTGCCTTGATAGCCTCTTTCGCCGCCTCGATGGCGGCAGCGGACGCTTCCGACGTATCGGTAATCAGCGTCGGCAGCAGCGATGTGGTGCCATAGGGCCGATGTCCGCCGGCGATAATGTCCATCGACGCAACGGAAGGCTCGTCGTTCAGCATCCGGCCGCCGCCGCCATTGACCTGCGCATCGATGAAGCCCGCCGACAGGACGCCGCCCTCAACCGTTACCATCTCGCCGTCCGGCAGACCGTTTCTCGCGACGATCGCTTCGACACGGCCGTCGGCAACAATGAGTGCCTTGTCGTCATGAAAGCGCTCGCCGTCGAAGATGCGGGCGCCGACGAAGATCTTGCGCTCCATCAGACCGTCTCCGTCACCTTGAGCAGGTTCGCAGGCCTGTCGGGATCGAAGCCCTTGCGGCGCGTCACCGACTCGATCAGCCGGTAATAGACAAGCAGCGACACCAGCGGATCGACGAGGCCGCTGCCCGTCGTCGGCACGCGCAGATTGATACCCGACAGAGGCTGCGCCGAGAAGCCGACGGTGGTGGCGCCGAGTTTCTGCAGGCGCTCCAGCGCCTGGCTATTGTTGGCGAAGGCCGCATCGTCGGGCGCGAAGGCGACGATCGGAAAGCCCGGCTGCACCAGGCGCATCGGACCATGCATCAGTTCGGCCAGCGAGAAGGCCTCGGCATGCAGGCCGGAGGTTTCCTTGGCTTTCAGCGCCGCTTCGAGCGCGATTGCAAACGCCGGGCCGCGACCGGCCGTATAGAGCGAGGTTGCATGGAAGAGCACCTCCTCGGCCGCAGCCGTGTCGATCCCGGCGGTCGCCGAAAGCGCCTCCGGCAGCTTGCCGAGCGCGGCCTGCAGGTCGGACGCGGCGCCGACCGCAGCCGTCACGCCGGAAAGGGCGGCGACGGAGGCGATGAAGGATTTCGTCGCCGCGACGCTCTTTTCCGCGCCGGCATTGAGGCCGAGAACGATATCGGCCTGTTTCGCAAGCGGGCTGTCGGTGACGTTGACGACGGCGATCGTCGTCGCGCCGCCCTTCTTCGCGGCCTCCTGCAGCGCGACGATGTCGGGGCTCGCACCCGACTGCGAGACGGTGAAATGGACGCCGCCCTTCAGATGGAGCGCGGCACCGTAGACGGAAGCGATCGACGGACCGACCGATGCGACCGGAACGCCGCAGGTGATCTCGAAGAGATACTTGAAGAAGGTGGCGGCATGGTCCGAAGAGCCGCGTGCCGCCGTTGTCACCACGCTCGGGCGGGTGGACGAAAACAGCCGGGCGATCTCGGCAAAGACCGGTTTTTCCTTTTCAAGAAGCGTGGCCACCACCTCCGGCGATTGGCCGGCTTCCTGCAGCATCAGCGACTGGTTCTCACTCATAGGTCATCTCCGATTCTCAATTCGGCAACGAAATCATAGGCATCGCCGCGATAATGCGAGCGGGTGTATTCGACGACGCGCTGGTCTTCCAGGCGCGAGACACGTTCGATCAAAAGCGCCGGCGCGCCTGATTTGACGTTCAGCATCGCCGCGTAAGACGCATCGAGCGTCACCGCCGTCAGCCGCTGCAGCGCGCGTACGGGCCTGTGGCCGTTGGCCGCCAGCGCGTCGTAGAGCGATCCCTCGCCGCCGGCATCGTCGCCCAAGAACTTGACCGGCACCACGGCGCGCTCGATCGCCAGCGGCAAGCCGTCGGCGAGACGCAGCCGATCGAGCCTCAGCACCGGTTCGTCGCCGCCGAGGCCGAGCAGGAAGGACTCCTCCGGCGACGGCGAGTTGACCTCCCGTGACAATATCCGCGCGGCCGGCAGACGCCCGCGCGAGCGCATGTCGGCGGAGAAGGAGGAAAGCCGCCAGAGCGACTGTTCCATGCGTTCCACCTTGCTCGATACGAAAGTACCGCTTCCGTGTCGTGATTCCAGTGCGCCCGATGCCATCAGTTCACGATAGGCGGTGCGCACGGTGACGCGGCCGAGCTCCAATGCCTCGGCAAGGTCGCGCTCACCCGGCAGCGCCGTGCCGGGCTTCAGCAGGCCTTCCTGAATGAGACTGGTCAACGCCTGCGCCAACCGCTTGTAGAGCGGTCCGGCCAGCGCCTCGCCCCGCAGGCCGCGCCTGTTCAGTTCCGCTATCAGACTGGTTCTATCCATGGATAGACAATAGAACCTATTTAGAACCAATCAGCAAGCCGGAATCGAATGCACGCAAGAAAAAACCTCCCCGACGGGCCAGGGAGGATTCATAGCGACCAAATTTGACAGCCGTGCGTCCTGGAGCATGTCGCGCAAGAGTGTGCGGCTCAGCTCTTGGTGAAGATATAATCCGTCTCCTGGCGCAGCACCTCGCCGGGACGCAGGACCGCATTCGGAAAGCCTTCGTGATTGATGGCATCCGGCCAGACCTGCGTCTCCAGGCAGAAGCCGGCGAACGGGCCGTATTTGCGCCCGCCGAGACCGGGAGCCCCTGCGTTGAGCTTGAAGCCGGCATAGAACTGCACGCCCGGCTCCGTGCTGCGCACTTCCAGCGACACGCCGGAATAGAGGCTGCGGGCGAGCGCGACGCTCCGCTTGGCGGTGCGTTCTGGGGTGAGGCAGAAATTATGGTCGTACAGCACCTGCTCGCTGCCGGCGAAACGCTTCATCGGCGCCATCTCGCGGAAATCGAATTCCGTGCCGCCAACAGGGCGGATCTCGCCGGTCGGCACCTGCCTCTCGTCGGTCGGCAGATAATGATCCGCTGCAATCATGATGTCGTGACCGAGGGCGTCTTCGCGGCCGTCGAGATTGAAATAGGCGTGCTGGCAGACATTGGCGAGCGTCGGCTGGTCGCTGGTCGATTCGTAGGTGATCGACAATTCGCCATTGCCGTGCACCCAGAACGTCGCCTGGATGGTGCAATTGCCGGGATAGCCCGCACGGCCGTCGGGATCGACGATCTTCATCACCAGCCGGTCGACATCATGCTCGACGATCGTCCAGTTGCGCTTGGCGATATTGTCGCTGCCGCCATGCAGGTGCGTGACGCCGTTCTCGTTCGGCTCGAGCTGATAATGCTTGCCGTCGAGCGTAAATCTGCCGCCGCCCACACGGTTGGCGCAGCGGCCGGGCGTCGCGCCGAAATAGGCCGAGTAGAGGGGGTAGCTGTCGAAATTCTCGAAGCCGAGCTGCAGCGGCGCGTCATGTCCCTCGAGGCGCAGATCCTGGATGACAGCGCCCCAGCTGATGATCTTGGCCGTCAGTCCGCCACCCCTGATCTCGACGCGATAGACGGTCTCGCCCGCCTTCGTCTGCCCGAAAACTTCCCGCTTCAACTTGTCCGACATGATCGACCGTCCATTCTTGGCGCATCCGGTTCAAGACGCGCAGCGCTATAGGGTTCGACCGGAACCTGCCCGCATTTGCTTCAAACCGCAACCGGTCGGATCAGAAAGAAATGCCGCTCAGAGGTCCGCGCCGATCTCTTCGACGTCATAAGGTGTCGTCTGGTAGATTTCGTTGATCCAGTTGCCGAACAGCAGATGCGCATGGCTGCGCCAGCGGTTCTGCGGCGCAAGCGCCGGATCGTTATGCGGGAAGTAATTGTGCGGCATCTTGATCGGCACGCCGGCATTGACGTCGCGGAAATACTCGTCGGAAAGCGAGGTCGAGTCATATTCCACATGGTTGAACATGTAGAGCCGCCGACCTTTCTTCTCATGCACGAGGCAGACGCCCATCTCGCTGGATTCCATCAGGATCTCCAGGCTTTCGGATTTCTCGATATCGGCGCGGCGCACCTCGGTCCAGCGCGACACCGGCACCTCGAAATTGTCGGAAAAGCCGTTGAGATAGATCGATGAAGGCTTGAGGTTCCGGTGGCGATAAACGCCGAAAGCCTTCTCCTTCAGCTCGTATTTCGGAACGCCGTGGAAGTGGTAGATCGCCGCCATCGCGCCCCAGCAGACGTTCATCGTCGAATGGACGTTGGTTTCCGTCCATTCGAGAATTTCCCGCATCTCCGCCCAATAGGTAACGTCCTCATAAGGCAGGAGCTCAATCGGTGCCCCGGTTATGATGAAGCCGTCGAATTTGCGCTGCTTCACCTCTTCCCAGGTCTGGTAGAAGGCGAGCAGATGGTCTTCGGACGTATTCTTCGCCTTGTGGCCGCCGATGCGGATGAGCGACAGCTCGACCTGCAGCGGCGAGGCGCCGACGAGACGCGCCATCTGCACTTCGGTCTTGATCTTGTTCGGCATCAGGTTGAGCAGCCCGATCTGCAACGGGCGAATATCCTGACGGATCGCCATCGTCTCGGTCATCACCCGCACGCCTTCCTGAACCAGGGTCTCGAAGGCGGGCAGCGTATCGGGGATCTTGATGGGCATTGCGGGTCACTCGATCAAAAACAAAAAACCGGCGGCGAAAAAAATCGCTACCGGTCCGCACGCGGCCCTTTAGCGACTTCTTTAACGTGGCTGCAAGCCGGCCGGCCAAATCACCACGGAGTGCATTAATTAGCCCCTGTCGGACTGCGAATCAACTGCGGAATGCATGCAGGGGCAACCCATGCAAGCATCATCACACTTTAATGACTGATAGAATCTGTTGATAGACGGGTAACGCCACCATGTTAATAATAACAGTATGGGCGTATTGGAAAAGCATGATGGCAGATAAGATCGAGGGGAGGCCCGGAATCCGGAGGCAGGATAGGGTAGGGTATGATTTCAGCCTGACATATCGCCTCGGGGTGATGTTCTCGGCATTCTGGAATTCGGCAGTGCGTGGCAAGGTGCTGTTCCTGGCAACCGTGCTGATCCTCGTTATCCTGGTGACGGCCTATGGCCAGGTCATCCTCAACGAGTGGAACGCCCCCTTCTACGATTCACTCGAGCGTCGCGATCTCGGCGAATTCTTCCACCAGCTCGAAATCTTCGCGATGATCGCCGGCACGCTGCTGCTGCTCAACGTGTTGCAGGCCTGGCTGAACCAGATGACCGCGCTCTACATGCGCGAAGGCCTGTCGCGCGATCTCGTCGACCAGTGGCTGAAGCGCAAGCGGGCGCTGCGGCTCGCCTCCAGCGGCCTGATCGGCGTCAATCCGGACCAACGCCTGCACGAGGATTCCCGCAACCTCGCCGAAAGCACGACGGGGCTCGTTCTCGGCCTGCTGCAGTCGACCATCCTTCTGGTGAGCTTCATCGGCGTGCTCTGGGAACTGTCGAGCGGCTTCATCTTCCACATCAGCGGCCACAGCTTCTCCATTCCTGGCTATATGGTCTGGGCGGCGATTTTTTACGCCGCTTCCGCCTCGGTGCTGAGCCAGGTTGTCGGCCGCAAGCTGGTCAAGCTCAATGCCGATCGATTCTCCAAGGAAGCCGAGCTTCGCTTCACGCTGATGCATGCCAACGAGAACATGCCGGCGATCACGGTTGCCCGCGGCGAGGAGAACGAGCGCAGGCGCATCAACACCGACATCAGCTCGGTGCTGAGGGTCGTCAAGCGCCTCGCCATGGCCAATACCAACCTTACCTGGGTCTCGGCCGGCTACGGCTGGCTGGTGATCGTCATCCCGATCATCGTCGCCGCCCCCGCCTATTTCTCCGGCGGCCTCACCCTCGGCCAGCTGATGATGTCCGTTGGCGCCTTCAACCAGGTCAATACGGCGTTGCGCTGGTATGTCGCCAATTTCGGCCCGATCGCCGAATGGCGCGCCACGCTGATGCGCGTCACCGATTTCCGCCAGGCGCTGCTCGACATGGACGAGGATTTCGACCTCAAGGACAGCATCACCTACGAAAATACCGCGCCCGACACGCTGACGCTGAAGGATTTGGTGATCAACGCCAAGATCGGCGAAGAAATCGAGGAATGCGGCGGTTTCCGCCTGCACGAAACCAATGTGGTGATCAAGGCCGGCGAAAAGGTCATGATCAACGGCGACCACAGCGTCAACCGCAAGCTTCTCTTCCAGGCGATGGCCGGTCTCTGGCCGTGCGGCAGCGGCACGATTGGCCTGCCTCCGGTCGACGACATGCTGTTCGTTCCACAAATCGCCTATGTTCCCGGCGGCACGCTGCGCGATGCGCTGGCCTTTCCCGAAAGTCCCGATGCCTACGAGAAGGCCGCCGTCGAGGCAGCCCTTGAAAAGGCCGGCTTGCATTCGCTGATCTCAAGGCTCGATACCCGCGCCCGCTGGGACAAGCTGCTCGACAGCGACCAACAAAAGGCAATCGGCTTCGCCCGCCTGCTTCTGGCGCGCCCGCGCTGGATCATTTTCGACGAAGTGCTGGAAGGCATGGAGCCGGAATGGCAGGAAACCATGGCGAAACTGCTGACCTCCATCCCCGAAGCCGGCATGATCTACATCGGCCGTTCCGAGGCCTATCTTGAGGTGTTGCAGCCGCGCGTATTGCATCTGCAGGCGCTTCCGTCAAAAGCGGAAGAACAACCGCCTGTCGTCCAGACCGGCGCCAGCGCTAGTGCCGGCGCTGCCGCCGTGCCCGCTCCGGCGCTGTAAAATGGCCCGCGTCCAGTTGAGGAAGTCTCGCTCCCTTTGCGTGGCGGAAATGATGCAATCTTTGCCAAAGTATGCCATGATCATCGGGTGAGGTGACGTATATGGCAACGATGAATGTTTCCCTGCCCGATCCGATGAAGGAATGGGTGGAAGATCAGACAAAAACAGGACGTTACAGCAATGCGAGTGATTATGTCCGCGACTTGATACGGCGTGATCAAGAGCGATCTGGCAAGCTGGCGGAATTACAGCGTTTGATCACAGACGGCCTGGAAAGCGGCGTCAGCAATCGTTCGAAGGACGATATTCTTCGAGAGGCGCGTGAACGGCTAGCTGCGCAGCGTATATGAAATACCGCATAACCGTCGCAGCGGATCGGGACATAATCGAGCTCTATGTTCTCGGCGCCAATCAGTTTGGTGCATCGCAGTCGGAGCGATACGTCGATGATTTATTCGACACCTTTGAATTGCTGGCCCATAATCCACGCATGGCGCGTGAGCGCCTTGAGCTGAACCCGCCAATGCGGCTTCATCCTCATCGTGCTCATATGATTGCCTACACCATCCACGAAGAGGGTATCCTGATTGTTCGCGTGCTGCATGGGCGCGAGGATTGGCAGCGCCTCTTTGTGTAAAACCAAGGCTATGGCCATTTTCCTCTAAAGCCGACCGCATCACATCGGTGGGGTGATACCCTCGAGACCGACGGCGACCTGGGTGGCCGAGATGCTGCCGTCCGCCGCCTTCGCGCCGGTGACGATAACACCCGCGCCGGCCTTCAGATCGTCCTTGGTCGCAGGTGCCAAGGTCACGATTGGCGTGCCGTCGGATATCGTAATGATCTTTTCCTTGCCCTGATAGGTCAGCGTGATCGTGCGGCCGTCGACGGATTTGACGGCGTTGCTGACGGTCGCGTTGGTCATCTGGCTGTTTGGCTGCGCATCCCAGGGGCGGTTGCCCTCGCCTGTCCCTTTCATCGCCGCCGGGAAGATCAGCACCTCGATCGCCCCGTCCGGGCCGTCACCCTTCGGAAGGGAAGCGACGCCGACGAAATCGCCGGGCTTGATATCCTCGACCGAGGCTTTCCGGATACCACCGACTTTCCATCCGGCTTTCAGTGTGACCGCCGCATCGCTGCCTTCGCGTGTCTTGACGACCAGTTTGTCGCCGCTCAGGCTTTCGATTGCTCCACGGACACGAACGCGCTGGGCATTCTCTGCCTGCACGGCCTGCGATAGCGCAAGCGCGACGAGGCCGCCGGTGGCAAGTGCTGTGAAAAAACGGGAGTGAGGCTTGCGAGACATCTGACTTTTCCTTGTCGCCATTGCGATCGGCAGTATCCCCGGCTGCCAGGCGGCACCTTATGCCGCCTGGCGACAGGCTGACGAATCAAGGAAAAGTGAGCCGTAAGGAAAGGCTCAGCCTTCCAGCTCTTCCCGCAGCATTTCGAGCTCCAGCCACTCCTCTTCCATTTTCGTGAGGCCGGCGCGCAGTTTCTCCATCTCGGCGGCAAGCCGGTTGAAGGCTGCGGGATCACGCGTGAAGAGATTGGGATCGGCCATTGCCTGCTCGCGCTTGGCGATTTCGGCCTCGGCCTTTGTCATCTCCTTCGGCAGGTTTTCCAGCGCGAATTTCTGCTTGAAGGACAGCTTGCCTTTCGAGCTTGCCGCGGAAGGTGCTGCTTCCCCAGTCTTCGGCTTCTCCGCCGCCTTCTCGGCCTTTCTGCGCTCTTCGAGCGCGCCCTTGCGTTGCGCCAGCATGTCCGAGTAGCCGCCGGCATATTCGATCCAGCGGCCATCGGGCGCGTCCGGCGTGGCGGGCGCGATCGTCGAGGTCACGGTGCGATCGAGGAAGTCGCGGTCGTGGCTGACGAGAATGACGGTTCCGGGAAAACCGGCAACGATTTCCTGAAGCAGGTCCAGCGTCTCGATATCGAGATCGTTTGTGGGCTCATCGAGGATCAGAAGGTTCGCCGGGCGCGAGAGGATACGCGCCAGCATCAGCCGGGCGCGCTCGCCGCCGGAAAGGCTTTTGATCGGCGTGCGGGCCTGTTCCGGCTGGAACAGGAATTCCTTCATATAGCCGGTGACGTGGCGCTGCTCGCCATTGACGAGCAGGTTTTCACCGCGCCCATCCGTCAGATAGTTGGCAAGCGTATCCTCGGGATCGAGATCCTCGCGCTTCTGGTCGAGGGTGGCGATCTCCAGATTGGTGCCGAGCTTCACCGTACCGCTGTCGGGAGAAAGTTGCCCCGTCAGCATCTTCAGCAGCGTCGTTTTGCCGGCGCCGTTCGGCCCGACCAGACCAATGCAGTCACCGCGATGCACACGGATCGAGAACGGCGTGACGATCGCACGATCACCGAAGCTCTTGGTGATCTTCTCGGCTTCGATCACCAGCTTGCCGGATTCCTGCGCGTCGGAAACCGTGGCCTGCACCGTGCCCTGCGGCCCCTTGTGGCCACGATATTGCGAACGCATCGTCTGCAGCTCGCCGAGGCGGCGCATGTTGCGCTTGCGCCGCGCCGTGACCCCGTAGCGCAGCCAATGTTCCTCGCGCTCGATCGCCTTTCCGAGCTTGTGCTGTTCCAGCTCCTCGGCCTCGAGCACCTGATCGCGCCATGCCTCGAAATGCGCAAACCCCCTGTCGAGGCGGCGCGAAGTGCCGCGGTCGAGCCAGACGGTTGACGTCGAGACCTTTTCGAGAAAACGTCTATCGTGAGAGATCAGCACCAAAGCGCTGCGTGTCTTCTGCAGCTCGCCTTCCAGCCATTCGATCGTCGGCAGGTCAAGATGGTTGGTCGGTTCGTCGAGCAGGAGAATGTCGGGCTCCGGCGCGAGCACCCGGGCAAGGGCTGCCCGGCGCGATTCGCCGCCGGAAAGGGTCTTCGGATCCTCCTCGCCGGTCAGTCCGAGATGCGACAGGAGATAGGTGACGCGGTAGGGGTCGTCGCCCGGCCCGAGCCCAGCCTCGGCATAGGCCTGCACCGTGCTGAAGCCGGCAAAATCAGGTGCCTGCTCGAGATAGCGCACTGTCGAGGACGGATGGCGGAAGACCTCACCGGATGGCGCCTCGACCAGGCCGGCGGCGATCTTCAGAAGCGTCGATTTTCCCGAGCCGTTGCGCCCGACGAGACAGATCTTGTCGCCCGGTTCGATCTGCAGCGCAGCGCCCGCCAGCAGCGGCGCACCGCCGAAGCTCAGGAAGATATCGTCGAGTTTCAGTATGGGAGGGGCCAAAAATCAGACTCCGGAAAGATCATAGGGCCGCGCAAGTACAATTGCCCGGCCGCTTGTGAGCGAAAAGCGAACCTTGCCTTCCGCGACGTTGGAAATGGTGCGCGACGAACCGAAAGGCAGATGGAAGTCCTTGAGCGGGTAACGCGCATTCTCGATGGAAAGCCCCTTCAGCTCGCTGAAACCAGGCACGGAAAACAAGCTGCCCTTGGGAAGGTCCAGTTCGATTGTGCCGGCAAGCAGCGGCACGGCCTCTTCCTTGCCGGAGGTCAGCAGCACGTCGAAACCCTCTTCCGCCAGGCTGACGGCCGACAGCAGATGCTGAAGCGCATGATCGGAGCGTTCTCCGCCGAGCGCACCGGCAAGGATCAGACGCCGCGCGCCCCGCGCGATCGCCTCCGAGACCGCGATCTCGCCGTCCGTTGCCGCCTTCGCCGCGGGATAGGGCTGTTTCGGCACGTGGGGAAATGCACCGTCGAGATCATCAGGAGTCGAATCGAAATCACCCACCCAGAGCTCCGGCGTAACACCGAGCGCTAGCGCATGCCGCATGCCGCCATCGGCTGCGATGAAGCGGCTGCCGCCGATGGCGTCGCGCAGGCGCTCCGTCAGGCTGAGTTCGCCGCCGAGCAGAATGGTGAAAGTGGATTGGCTCATGGGCATTGCCCTTAGCGCAAACGGGGGGTCGAGGGGAAGGGCCGGCGAACGGCGGTATCCGCTTCAGCCCGGCGTATCCTTGTCGCGCGACAGGAAGACCGCCTCGTAACCGCCGATAAAGCGTTCGAAAAGTGCGGCGAAGCGATCGACATCCTCCTCGGGCCAATCGGAGACGATCTCGGAGATGATCGCAAGTTTCTGGGCGACGATCTCGGCCAGCAGATCCTGACCGGCCGGCGTGATGACGACGACGATCCGCCGCGCATCGGCCTGCGAAGCCTCACGGCGCAGCACGTTTCGCCCCACCATATCCGCCACCACCCGGCTTGCCCGTGACGGATCGATGCGCAGCATCTCGGCGATCATGCCGACAGTGACCTCGCCGGCGGGCTGCGCCCTGCGCACGGCGTCGAGCACGTCGAGATGCGAAAGCTCAAGGCCCGGCGCAGCGCTCTGGATCGCCAGACGCCCGATCAGCCGCCGCCCGGTCATCAGCCGCATGCGCGTCATGCTCCGGCCGATGCGAGGCACGTTTTCGCCGTCCGGATCGGCCGGGTTTTTGGGCAAGGTCTTGGTCATGGCTTCATTCATGACGGAACCATAACAGAGCGGGATCGGAAATTGAATATGCTGGAGTCATTCCTGTGCCATTGACAAATATATGCCAATAGCACATAAAAGCGCATCCAATCGGAATGACGCCCTCATGGACATGCAACTCGCGCCTGCGCCGCTCGTGACGGATCCTCGTCGCCGGCTTATCCTCTTCTTCTTCCTGATGACGGCCATGTTCATGGCGACGCTGGACAATCAGATCGTTTCCACGGCGCTGCCGACGATCGTCGGCGAATTCGACCATCTCGAGCGCTTCGGCTGGATCGGCTCCGCCTACCTCCTGTCGCTGAGCGCCGTCATGCCGGTCTATGGCAAGCTCGGCGATCTCTTCGGCCGCAAATATGTAATGATGGCAGCGATCACGATCTTCACAGTCGGCTCCGCGGTCTGCGGCCTTGCGATCTCGATGAACACGCTGATTGCCGCCCGCGTGCTGCAGGGCCTGGGCGGCGGCGGCATCATGGTATCGATCTTTGCCGTTAACGCCGACCTGTTCGAACCCCGCGAGCGGGCGCGCTATCAAAGCTATTCCAGCCTCGTGCTGATGGCCTCGGGCGCGATCGGCCCCGTGCTCGGCGGCACGATGAGCGATCTCTTCGGCTGGCGTTCGATCTTCCTGGTCAACGTGCCGATCGGCTTCATCGTGCTCACCGGGCTTGCCTTCATGCTGCCCTATCGCAAACCGCACCGCCGCCCCAGGATCGATTATGCCGGCGCCCTGCTGCTCGCGCTCACGACGACGAGCATCGTGCTTGCCACCGACAGCAGCGAACTGTTCGGCTCGTTGGTCTCGCCTGAAAGTATCGGCATCGTCGCCTTCGGCGTCGTCTGCGCCGTCGCCTGGGTATTCACAGAGCGTCGTGCGCCCGAGCCGATCGTTCCTCTGCAGCTCTTCCGCAATTCGACTTTCAGCCTGCTCCTGGTGATATCGGTCATGGGCGGCGCCATCGCCATCGGCATGGTCAACTACCTCGCTCTCTTCCTGCAGACCACGACCGGCCTTTCGCCGTCCGCCGCCGGCCTTCTCTTCATCCTCCTGACCGGCGGCCTCGTCTGCGGGTCACTGTCGGCAGGCCGCATCATCTCGAAGACGGGACGCTACAAGCCCTTCGCTATTGCAAGCCTCAGCTGCAGCGCCGTTGCCTTCGCGCTGATGTCGCAGATCCACGCAGGAACGCCGATCGCTTTCATCGGTGCGATCATGATGCTGCACGGCATCGGCATCGGCCTTGCCCAGCAGGTTCCCGTGATCGGCGTGCAGAACGCAGCACCTGCCCGCGACGTCGGCGCGGCCACCGGTTCGGTAACCTTGTCGCGCATGGGAGGCGCCTCGATCGCCATATCCATCTATGGCGCCATCATTGCCTCCGGGCTCGGCAAGGTCGGCGTCTCCATTCCCGGCGTCGCCGATATCGAGCAGTTGACGCCGAAGATGATGGCGTCTCTTCCCGAAGCGAGCCGCCAGGCCGTCGCCGATATATATGCAGCTGCCTTCTCGCCGCTTTTCATGACCTCCTGTGCCATTGCGCTGATCGGCCTGACGGCCGCCTTCATGCTGAAGCCCGTGCAGCTTCCCCGCGCGGGCGAGACGAAGATGACACCGAAGCCGGCGGCCGAAGCCGCGGAATAATTCGGATTGCATCCGCAGAACGCTTCACCAGGAGGCGTTCGCCATCGCGGCAAACTATCCTTGATTGCAATTTTCTCGCAGAACTGCCGTTGTTGAACCGGTTGCCGCAATCGGCCCGTTCTTTTTCGCCGTTACCGACGAATCTGGGCTTTGTGATGGAACTTTCGCCATAATTTCATCCGAGCGAAGGGGAAGCTTCAACCCCCAATGCTTGCCAAAATGCAACGGCGCCACATTTAAGCAGAGTCTCGCTATGCAACCGATGCGGAAATCAGCTACAGCAACGACGTGTATCGGCCGTTTGTGCAGTGCGAGATCAGGGGTGCGCACCTGTTGAATCCCCCTTGCGACAGCCGGTCCGAACCTGCAGCAAACCGGCAAAACAGCGACATGATGCGGAAAACCAGACTGGACGGCTTGACGACGTGGAAATCGCCCGCGCTTTCCAGTGACGCAATCTCTGCGCCGCGCCGCTTCGCACGGAGCCTGATGCTGCTTTCGGCCCTCGCCATGGGGTTGAACGGCTGCCAGTCGCTGATCGAGCAATCCTATCAGCCGAGCGTGTCGCCCTCTTCCAATCCGCAGATCGTCGACGAGGTCCAGAAGAACGATCCGCGCGCAGCGATGGGCGCCCGCGAGCATCCGCGCATCGTGGCAAGCTATGGCGGCGAATACAAGGACGCCAAGACCGAGCGCCTCGTCGCGCGCATCGCCGGCGCACTGACGGCGGTGTCGGAAAATCCGAGCCAGTCCTATCGCATCACTATCCTGAACTCGCCGGCGATCAACGCTTTTGCGCTGCCGGGCGGCTATCTCTACGTCACCCGCGGCCTGCTCGCCCTTGCCAACGACGCCTCCGAGGTCGCCGCCGTGCTGTCGCACGAGATGGGCCACGTGACGGCAAACCACGGCATCGAACGGCAGAAGCGCGAAGAGGCCGAAGTGATCGCCAGCCGCGTCGTTGCCGAAGTCCTGTCCAGCGATATCGCCGGCAAGCAGGCGCTTGCCCGCGGCAAACTCCGGCTCGCCGCCTTCTCCCGCCAGCAGGAGCTGCAGGCCGATGTCATCGGCGTGCGGATGCTCGGCGAAGCCGGCTACGACCCTTATTCCGCAGCCCGTTTTCTCGATTCCATGGCGGCCTATAGCCGCTTCATGTCGGTCGATCCCGAGGCCGACCAGAGCCTCGACTTCCTGTCGAGCCACCCAAACTCGGCCCAGCGCATCGAGCTTGCCCGCACGCACGCACGCGCCTTCGGCCAGGAAGGCTCGGTCGGCGACAAGGGCCGCGATTACTATCTCGACGGCATAGACGGCCTGCTCTATGGCGACAGCCCGGAGGAAGGCTATGTGCGCGGCCAGACCTTCCTGCACGGCGGCCTCGGTATCCGCTTCGACGTGCCGCCGGACTTCAAGATCGACAACAAGGTCGAAGCCGTGATGGCGACCGGCCCGAACGACATCGCCGTCCGCTTCGACGGTGTCGCCGACAACCAGAACCAGAGCCTCACCAACTATATCTCCAGCGGCTGGGTGACCGGCCTCGACCCATCGACTATCCAGCCGATCACCATCAACGGCATGGAAGCCGCCACCGCGCGCGCCAGCGCCGATCGCTGGGATTTCGACGTCACCGTGATCCGCAACAATTCGCAGATCTTCCGATTCCTGACCGCCGTGCCGAAGGGCAGCGATGCCCTTGAGCCGACGGCCAACGTCCTGCGCACAAGTTTCCGGCGCATGACGCCGGCCGAAGCAGCCTCGCTGAAGCCGCTGCGCATCCGCGTCGTCACTGTCCGACCGGGCGAGAACATTTCGACGCTCGCCGCCCGCATGATGGGCACCGACCGCAAGCTCGATCTCTTCAAGCTCATCAACGCCCTGCCGATGGGCGCAGCCGTTTCACCCGGCGACCGCGTCAAAATCATCGCCGAATAAAAATGCCCGGCTCGCGCCGGGCCAGTCTGTGCTGCTGGAGGTAAAGCATGTCGCGCAAAAGCGTGCGGCGGTTTTGCGTCCGGAGTCGCGTGGAAACAAAGCTCTAGATTCAGGCGTAGGCGGCCATATGCGGATCGGCGCTGACGAGCGCGCTGCGAAGCTTCTCCATCGCCCGGCTTTCGATCTGGCGCACGCGCTCCTTGGAAATGCCGAGATCGGCGCCGAGCTCTTCGAGCGTGGCGCCGTCTTCCGCCAGCCGCCGGGCGCTGATGATCTTCATCTCGCGTTCGTTCAGATGTTTCAGCGCCGAGGCGAGCCAGACGCGGCGGCGTTCGCCGTCGATCATGTTGGAAACCTGCTCGTCCGGTAGAGGATCGTCGCTGACGAGGAAATCCATCTTCTCCGCACTCTCGGCATCACCGGAGACGGAAGGCGCCTGCAGCGAAGCATCGTTGCCGGAAAGCCGCGCGTCCATGGTCTGGACATCGGCCAGGCTGACGCCCAAGGCGGCAGCGATTTCCTGGTGGATGGATTGCAGCGTCAGCTGGGTATCGCCCTTGGCGAGCTTGGCGCGCAGGCGGCGCAGGTTGAAGAACAGCGCCTTCTGCGCCGAACTCGTCCCGCCGCGCACGATCGACCAGTTGCGCAGGATATAATCCTGGATCGAAGCCCGGATCCACCAGCTTGCATAAGTCGAAAAGCGCACGTCGCGTTCCGGCTCGAAGCGGGCGGCAGCCTCCAGCAGGCCGACATACCCCTCCTGCACGAGATCGCTCATCGGCAGCCCGAAATTGCGGAACTTGCCGGCCATGGAAATGACGAGGCGCATATGGGCCATGGCGATCTGGTTGCGCGCGCCGCGGTCGTCGTGATCCTTCCAGCGGGTGGCGAGATCGTGCTCTTCCTGACGGGCGAGATAAGGGGCGGCCATCGCGATTTTGATCATGCGCCGATCTGCAGACATGTTCTTCATTTCGATCTCCTGAAACAGGCCTCTCGCCCTAAATGAACAATAAAACACACCTTCCGGAACATCGCTGTCCGGACCGAATGGGGTTCTGAATGCATAAAGGCCTCGCCCCTGGACTTTTCAGGGGGAGGCCCTATTTCTCATCATGTGCCGTTGAGACGACCGGGCTGGACCAGTTTCTTCAGGTTGCCAGATGGGCAATATTGAAAAGGCATGATCCGCTCCTCACCGAACATTGATGGAATAGCGGTTCGCCGACGAGGCCATGGCCCGGCGAAGAGTCCGCAATTACGTGTGTTAACGCGGCAGGCGGGAAAAAGTTCCAATAAAAAAACCCGGCACAATGGCCGGGTTTTTGATAGGGAAAACAGGCTCGCCTTATGCGGCTTCGTCCTGCGAATCGTCTTCTTCGATCGCCTTGCCGCGCTTCGGACCCTTGTTGAGATTGGTCTCGACCAGGCGAACGGCTTCGGTTTCCGACATCTTGTTGACGGCGGCGATTTCGCGCGCCATGCGGTCGAGCGCAGCTTCATAGAGCTGACGTTCGGAATAGGACTGCTCGGGCTGGTTTTCGGCACGATAGAGATCGCGCACCACCTCAGCGATGGAAATCAGGTCGCCGGAATTGATCTTGGCGTCATATTCCTGGGCGCGACGGGACCACATGGTGCGCTTGACGCGCGCCTTGCCCTGCACGACCTTCAAAGCACGCTCGACGAAATCCGTTTCCGACAGCTTGCGCATGCCGATGCTCATGGCCTTCGCAACCGGAACCTTCAGGCGCATCTTGTCCTTCTCGAAATCGATAACGAAAAGTTCGAGCTTCATGCCGGCAACTTCTTGCTCTTCGATAGCGGTGATGGTACCGACGCCGTGAGCGGGGTAGACGATCGATTCACCGGTCTTGAAGCCGTGACGTGCTGTAGAAGGCTTTTTCTGCTGAGTCGTCATTCTATTCAAAAACTCCCTGTTACGCTTCCGGCGGCGGCCGGAGCCGGGTCAGTCAGGCCCGGGTGAGACGGTGATATCCGTCGGGTGACTTCACTCTGGTCCGATCAGGCAAAAGCAAATATTTCTTGCGCGCGATCTTGGGACCCGACGCTCAAGGCGTTGATATGTCACGGAAACCGCGGAACGGATTGGTTTTGCTTTCGTGATGGTTTTGGGCATGCGTCATGCCACAAATGGAACAGTGCACGAAACCTATCACAAAAATATGAGGAAATCAATAATTTGCTTCACGTGAGTCATGCGGGCAACACACGTCACCCATATGCTACACGCAGGATTTAAAACGTTTCATCGCGTTGCCGCCCGAATCCGGTGACCGGACACGGGTGCTGCCTCAGTCGCCGGAGCCGGGCTTTTCCGAGAAATACTTCTCGAACTTTCCGGCCTCGCCGTCCATCGCCTTGGCCTCCGGCAACGGATCTTTCTTGACCGTGATATTGGGCCAGATGGCGGCATATTCGGTGTTGATCTTCAGCCATTTGTCGAGGCCCGGCTCGGTATCGGGCTTGATGGCCTCGGCGGGACATTCAGGCTCGCAGACACCGCAATCGATGCATTCGTCGGGATGAATGACGAGGAAATTCTCGCCTTCATAGAAGCAGTCGACGGGGCAGACTTCCACGCAATCGGTGTATTTGCACTTGATGCAATTGTCGGTCACGACATAGGTCATGAAGAACTCCAGGATTTCCATGCGGTGGGGCCGGGCAACCTGGAACGTCGCGCCTATCCCCGTGCCGGAAGAAAAACGTGGACAGGCTTGGGAGGCAAGCACGCTTCCGGCAGGTTGTCAGTCAACTATCGGCTTTGGCGGCGGATTTCAAGGATAAACGATCTGCAAAAGCGGCCACCTCGGACAGAGTTTTCTAATCCTCGTCCGACATTAGTCTGTCGATTGCGCGTCTGTCCTTTTTGGTCGGCCGGCCCGAGCCGGTCGCCCTGATCGCCTGCTCGTAAGGCGTGAGACGCTTTGCCTCGTCCGGCGGCGGGGACAGGTCTTCGTAAAGCAGGCGCGCCTCCTCGTAAGGCCCGCGCCGTTCGCCGGCAAGACGCACGACGAGAACAACGTCGCGCCGCTCCAATGTCAGCTCGACACGGTCTCCCGGCTTGATCATCTGGCTCGGCTGGCTGCAGCGCTCGCCATTGATGCGCACATGGCCGGATTGGACATGGCTCTGCGCCAGCGAGCGCGATTTCACCATGCGCGTGAAGAACAGCCACTTGTCGATGCGCTGGCGCGAACCGCTTGTCGGCTGTGTCTCCCCGCTCATGATTACTTCTTCATTTGCTCCTTGAGAGCCGCGAGCTTGGCGAAAGGCGAATCCGGATCGATCGGCTTCTCCTTGCGCGGCGGCTTGGCCTCGAAGCGCAGCGGCTGCGAGCCGCGATTGTTGTTGCGGTCGTTGCGATCGTTACGCTCGCCGCGATCCTTGCGGTCGCCACGGTCCTGCCGGTCGCCGCGCGGCTGGTCCTTGCGATCGCCTCTCGCCTGCTGCGGCTTGCCGCCGTCGCCGTCCTTGCCGCGGTTAGGGCGATTGTTGTCGCGGCCGTCACCGCCGCGATTGCCTTCGCCGCCACCCGGCCGGCGATTGCGGTCGCCGCGTTCCTGCTGGTTCTGACCGCGCTCCTGGCCGCCACGGCGTTCGCCATGGCCGCCGCGCGCCTGGCGCTGATTATCGTTGCGGCCGCCGAGACGCCAGAGAAGGACCGGCTTCGGCTCCACCGGCTCGCCGGTTTCCCCAGCAGCGGAAACCGCTTCTGCGGGAGCAGATGCTTCCGTCGAGTCAGATGTCTCTGCCGCCGGAGCCTCGGTCGGAGCCGTTTCCGCGACCGGCGCCTCGGTTGCGGGCGCCTCGGCGCCGGTCTCTTCGGCTGCTGCGTCGGCATCGTCGTGGTCGGCTTTGTCGGCCGTCTCTTCCGCAGCCGTTTCCGTGGAAGCCGCAGGCGTGGAGGCCACATCCTGCGTCGCAAGATAGGCCGTTGCCTCTTCCGCCTTCACCGCATCGGCGCGATAGCCGAGGCCTTTGAGGATTTCTTCCATGTCCTCGAGCGTCGCGCCGAGGATCGACAGCATCGCCGTCGTCGTCGTGAAGCGGCGGCCGTCATAGGCCCCTTCAGGACGGTTGTTCTGGCCGGGCTTCCACTGCAGCAGCGGACGGATGATATCGGCAAGCCGTTCCAGAATGTCGATGCGCACGGCGCGCTTGCCGAGGAAGCGGAAGCCGGCGAGCTTGTAGAACATCCGCTCGAAGCTCGGATCGGTGACGACGGAGGTGCGGCCGGCGGCGAGCACGGGAATGAGATCGCCGTAACCGGGCTTGTCGAGACCGTCGTTCTTCAGCGCCCAGAGCAGCGTGATGAGCTCGGCCGGGGCCGGCTTCAGGAGCGCGGGAACGAAGATATGGTAGGCGCCGAACCGCACGCCGTAGCGGCGCATGGAGGCGCGGGCCTCCTGATCCAGTGACTTCACTTCCTCGGTCACATCACGACGGAAGAGCACCCCGAGGTTCTCGACGAGCTGGAAGGCCAGCCCCTTGGCGAGACCCTGCAGGTCTTCGGCGCGCGACAGATCGTCGAGCGGCTTCAGCACCGTGCTGATATGATGATTGACGAAGCGTTCTATCCGTGCAGCGACGTGATCGCGGGCATTGCCCGTCAACTGTTCGTCGGCCAGCAGGATCACGCGCGGACGCATGATGTGATCGCTGCCCGACAGCCGCGCCACCGGGTCGCCCAGCCAGCGGATCAACCCGTCCGAACCGATCGCCAGGTCGCTGTTGCCCGCGGCATGCATCCGGGCCGCTCGGGCTTCGAACTCGAGCGCGAGCGCCTTCTGCGACGCAGCCTGAACCGCCTTGGCATCCGGTCCGTCCGTTCCCGCCACCGGCGTGAAGCGGAATCCGCTCAATTGCCCTACATGATGTCCTTCAACGAAGACATCGCCATTCACACTGATTTCAGCTTCCAGCATCGCATTCTCTCTCAGGCGCTTCATGAGCACAGATGTCCTGCGATCAACAAAGCGTTTCGTCAACCTCTCATGTAACGCATCGGACAATCGATCTTCGATTTCCCGCGTCTTTTCCTGCCAATGTGTCGGATCGGCCAGCCAGCCGGGACGATTCGAAACGTAGGTCCAGGTTCTTATCTGCGCGATTCGCGCCGAAAGCGTGTCAATTTCCCCATCTGTCCGATCGGAGCGATGAACCTGCTCCGCGAGAAACTGTTCGTTCACCGTGCCATAGCGCACGAGATCGGAAAAGAGGGTCGAAATAAGATCGGCATGTTGTGCCGGGGTAATACGCCTGTAGTCGGGAAGCGCACAAGCCTCCCAGAGTTTTTCGACGCGCTCGGGCCTGTCGGCAAGATCGATGATCTCGGGATAGCGAGAAAGCTGTTCCAGCGCCTGCTGGTCGACGGCCGGCAGCGCCCGCGTCAGCCCCGGTACGCGCGGCCCGGCCTCGAGGCTGGCGCGCAACGACTGGATCGAGGAGAAGTCCATCTCGGTCGTGCGCCACTGCAGAACCTTGACGTTGTCGAATTCATGCCCCTCGATGCGCTGCACCAGTTCCTCGTCGAAGGGCGAGACCTGCCCGGTGACGCCGAAGGTCCCGTCGCGCACGTGCCGGCCGGCGCGCCCGGCGACCTGGCCGAGTTCGGCCGGATTAAGATTGCGGAACTGGTAGCCGTCGAATTTCCGATCCTGGGCGAAGGCGACGTGATCGACATCGAGATTGAGGCCCATGCCGATCGCATCGGTCGCCACCAGATATTCGACGTCGCCCGCCTGATAAAGCGCCACCTGCGAGTTGCGGGTGCGGGGGCTCAGCGCCCCCAGCACGACCGCCGCGCCGCCGCGCTGCCGGCGGATGAGCTCGGCAATGGCATAGACCTCGTCGGCCGAGAAGGCGACGATGGCCGAACGCTGCGGCAGCCGGGTGATCTTCTTCTGTCCGGCGTAGAAAAGATGCGAAAGCCGCGGCCGCTCGACGACGGTGATGCCGGGCAGAAGCTGCTGCAGGATCGGCCGCATCGTCGCCGCACCGAGCAGCAGCGTTTCCTCACGGCCGCGAAGATGCAGGATGCGGTCGGTGAAGATATGGCCGCGCTCGAGATCGCCGGCGAGCTGCACCTCGTCGATCGCGACGAAGGCGGCCTTGGTCTCACGCGGCATTGCCTCGACGGTGCAGACGGAAAACCGTGCATTGGGCGGCGAAATTTTTTCCTCGCCGGTGACGAGCGCCACGTTCTGCGCGCCGACCTTCTCGACCACCCGCGTATAGACCTCGCGCGCCAGAAGCCGGAGCGGCAGGCCGATCACGCCAGTCCCGTGCGCGACCATGCGCTCGATGGCATAATGGGTCTTGCCGGTATTGGTTGGTCCGAGCACTGCGGTCACACCGCGCCCGCTCAGAATCATCGGCTGCGAAGTCAGAGTCATGAATCCATGCAAACGAGGCCAAAGGCCCCAGGAAAATCTCGCTCCCCCAGATTGAAGCACAGAACACATGGACAGCCGCCGCCGCAAACGCAAGGGAAGATTTCAAAAATGCCACCAGGATTGCGACCTTTACGAGTCCTGCGGAACATCCGCTTTTGCGATTCGGAACAGCGTGAGAACGAATCAGCGACGAATCGCTGACTCCAGCTGATTCAGCTTTTGTTCACGGCTAAGTATTGATTTTGAATCACTTTTTCCCACTAGATGCTGAATCGTGTGACTCCCACTCCTTCGCATTTTCGCCGTTGCGATCCATGCTGTCTGACGGATCGCCGGCAATCGAAAATTGCGCCCGAAATTAACCTCTCGACCAAAGCCGGAACGAATCGGAGACGAATCGCTGACCGGGCCATTTTCGCCTTTCGTTCACGGCCACATTTGGTGGCGAAGCTGCACCGGAACGCTAGATGCGGATCGCCGATAGATCTCCTCGTCTTGTATCCTCGCATCGGCATTAATCTTTGGAAAGCCGGATTCAGAAGACGTTAAGCCGAAGTGGCCGAGAGCGGCGCGTCGATCAAATACGGAACGAATCGCTGACGAATCGGCGACATTGCAGTTTTCCCGCTTTGTTCACCGCAACATATTGTATTTAAATGCCTTTTTAACCATATGAGCGATTTTCCGGAATGGCGAAGACCAGAGCGCGCCACATTTCCAGCGCTGAACCGGGAACAAAAATCGCCAATGCGTGTTTCTCGTCCATCGAAAATGCGGATGAAATGAAGGGAACACACCATGCTTGGCACGATACTTCTTATTATCCTCATTCTGCTCCTGATCGGAGCCTTGCCGAATTGGGGCTACAGCCGTGGCTGGGGCTATGGACCTTCCGGCGGTTTGGGGCTAGTTCTCGTCATTATCATTATCCTTGTACTAATGGGCCGCATCTAAAGGCCACCAAACTGGGGAGTTACGACATGATGAAGAAGATTGTTCTTGTTGGCGCACTCGTCGGCGCTCTGGCATCCTGCACGGCGACCGAGCAAGGCACGGCGATCGGCGCCGGCACCGGCGCGGTCATCGGTGGCGTCGTCACCAACAGCTGGGGTGGTGCCGCCGTCGGCGCCGTTGCCGGCGGCCTGACCGGTGCCCTCATCGGCCATTCGGTCGAACGCCGCGGCTACTGCATCTATCGTGACCGCTACGGCCGCCGCTATGAGGCTCGTTGCTGATCAGCAACCCATATCGGACTCCCAACGGGCGCTTCGGCGCCCGTTTTCTTTTTGCATCCGTCAACATGGCGTTGACGATCGGTCGCGAAAGTCAAATCTACCGGCACCCGTCAGGCAGGCGCATATTTCCTTTATGAGCGCAAAGGGCAGGCAGGAGCGCCGCCCGAGGCAAACACGAGCCACCCCGCGCGCCTGAAAGGAACGCTTCCATGGCCCAGATTTTCCTGAATTCCGCTGTCGCCGTTCTCATCGCGTCGGCATTCCTGACGACCGCAATATCAGCCCTTCGCAATGAAGACCGCTCACTACGAAAAGTGCCTGTCAAGGTCCGCGCGCAACGGCATCCGACCGACCGCCGCTCTTGAGCGTTCGCGAAACAGCCACCAAAGTCACGATATCGCCCTCGTGCCTATCCGCTTCGGGGTGAACGCGCACTCCCAGCGTCATCCTCGGCCTTGTGCCGAGGATCTGCTGCACATCAATGGTGCGGAGGTACTTGAGATAAAGAGGCGTTGGCGGACTTTCTCAGCAGTCCTGAGCGCGTCCTGCCGGACACGCCATCGCTTTCAATCCACACATGATCCTTTCGAAATCGATCTCGATTTCCGGACTGGTGCTAAAGCATGTCGCGCAAAACCATGCGGCGGTTTTGCGCGACATACGTAAGAACAAAGACCGAAAGTGCGGGGAACGAATCTGAAAGATTGCGACCCGATTAGGCGAAGAACTGCCCGCCATTGGCGCTCAGCGTCGAGCCGGTGATGAAGCCGGCATCGTCGGAGACGAGGAAGGTGACGCAGCGTGCGATCTCTTCCGGCTCGCCGAGACGGCCGACCGGGATCTGCGGGATGATGCGTTCGTTCAGCACCTTCTCCGGCACGGCAAGCACCATCTCCGTTCCGATGTAACCGGGGCAGATGGCGTTGACGGTGATGTTTTTCGCCGCGCCTTCCTGGGCCAGCGCCTTGGTGAAGCCGAGATCGCCAGCCTTGGCCGCAGAATAGTTCACCTGGCCCATCTGGCCCTTCTGGCCATTGATGGACGAGATATTGACGATACGGCCGTAGCTGCGGTCGCGCATGCCGGTCCAGACCTGGTGCGTCATGTTGAACAGGCCGCTGAGGTTGGTATTGATCACCTCGTGCCACTGCTGCGGCGACATTTTGTGGAACATCGCGTCGCGGGTGATGCCGGCATTGTTGACGAGAATTTCGACCGGCCCGATCTCGCTTTCGATCCTGGCTGTTCCCTCACCGCAGGCGGCGTAGTCCGAAACATCCCATTTGAACACGGCGATGCCGGTGGCGTCGTGGAAGGCTTTGGCCTTCTCGTCGTTGCCGGCATAGTTGGCCGCAACCCTGTATCCGGCGTTTTTCAACGCCAGGGATATGGCTGCACCAATACCGCGAGTACCCCCGGTGACCAATGCCACTCTGCTCATGTTCCGCTCCCCTTTTGTTTTTTGTCCTGCCACCCAGCAGGACTTTTAATCAAACTCGGATCGTATGCTATTTAAAGTGCTTCGAAGCACATGGCGACACCCATGCCGCCGCCGATGCAAAGCGTGGCAAGGCCCTTCTTCGCGCCGCGGCGCTTCATTTCGAACAACAGCGTGTTGAGGATGCGTGCGCCGGACGCGCCGATGGGATGGCCGATCGCGATCGCGCCGCCGTTGACGTTGACGATGCCGGGATCCCATCCGAGATCCTTGGTGACTGCGCAGGCCTGTGCCGCGAAGGCCTCATTGGCTTCGACGAGATCGAGGTCGCCGACCGACCAGCCGGCCTTTTCGAGCGCCTTGCGCGAAGCCGGGATCGGGCCGGTGCCCATGATTGACGGATCGACGCCGGCCGTTGCCCAGGACACGATGCGGGCGAGCGGCTGGATACCGCGCCGGACGGCTTCCGCCTCGCTCATCAGCACCGCCGCAGCGGCGCCATCATTGAGGCCGGAGGCATTCGCGGCGGTGACCGTGCCTTCCTTGTCGAAGGCCGGGCGCAGCTTGCCCATCGCCTCCAGCGTGGCGCCGTGGCGGATATATTCATCGACATCGACGGTCACGTCGCCCTTGCGGGTCTGGATGACGTAGGGGATGATTTCGTCGGCAAAGCGGCCGGCCTTCTGTGCCGCCTCCGCCTTGTTTTGCGAGGCGACGGCGAACTGGTCCTGGTCGTCGCGCGAAAGTTGCCACTGCCGCGCGATATTTTCAGCGGTGACGCCCATGTGATAGCCGTGGAAAGCGTCGGTCAGGCCGTCCTTGATCATCGTGTCGACCATCTTCATGTCGCCCATCTTGACGCCGCCGCGCAGATGCGCGGCATGCGGCGCCATCGACATGGATTCCTGGCCGCCGGCAACGATGATCCTGGCGTCGCCGGTGGCGATCTGCTGCATGCCGAGCGCCACCGCGCGCAGGCCGGAGCCGCAGAGCTGGTTGACGCCCCAGGCTGTAGCTTCCTTCGGAACGCCGGCCTTCATCGCTGCCTGGCGGGCAGGGTTCTGGCCTTCGCCGGCGGCAAGCACTTGGCCGAGGATCACCTCATCCACCTCTCCGGCATCGACGCCGGCGCGAGCAAGCACCCCCTTGATGACGGCGGCTCCGAGCTCATGCGCGGGAACAGTGCCGAAAGCGCCGTTAAACGAACCGACTGCTGTTCGCCCTGCGCTAGCGATGACGATGGATGAATTGCTCATGGGGACGCTCCTCGTTTTTCGTCTCACTTACATAAGTGGAAACTGGCAAAGCTTTGACCACAAGTCAAACGCGAAGACCGGGGGGCGCCATTTTTCGCCGGCAGCCGCCAAAGCCGATTCATCTGCTCTGTTAAAGGTTTGCCGCATCGCACAAAGAGATTGTCACCGGCCTTCTTTTGCGTTTACAGTCTGAAGTGGAGGAACATCCATAAATCAGACGGGGGTTCAGGAGACTGATATGGCGAAGAATGAGGGTCAGATAGTCATCAAGAAATACGCCAATCGCCGCTTATACAATACAGGCACCAGCACCTATGTGACGCTGGAAGACCTGGCGGAGATGGTGAAGAAGGGCGAAGATTTTATCGTCCAGGATGCAAAAAGCGGAGATGATATCACCCATTCGGTGCTGACCCAGATCATCTTCGAACAGGAATCGAAGACCGGCAACACGCTGCTTCCGATCTCCTTCCTGCGCCAGCTCATCACCTATTACGGCGACCAGATGCAGATGGTCGTGCCGAGCTTTCTCGAACATTCGATGCGCGCCTTCACCGAGCAGCAGGCGCAGATGCGCGAACAGGTGAACCGCGCCTTCGGCGAGACGCCGATCGGCAAGAACCTGCAATTGCCGATGCAGATGGTGGAAGACCAGGTTCGCCGCAACACTGAGCTCTTTCAGCAGGCGATGCAGATGTTCTCGCCCTTCATGACGCCGCCCGCCAAGGAAAGCCGCAAGGCCGAGGCCAAGGATATCGACGAGCTTAAGGAACAGCTGCGCGCCCTCCAGACCAAGCTCGACAACCTATAATCCGATTGAGACATCCCGCCCGGCGCTGCGGATCGAGACGGCGAAACCGCCGATTACATCGATCAGAGCGATCGTCATCAAGATGAAGAATACCTGAGTTGCCGCATCCTGGACGAGCAGAAACTCGACCAGGAAGGCGATGAACACCAGCATCGACAAGATGTGGTTGATCAGATTGCCGGGACCGGTTCTGGTTGCTTTCAGGATTTCAAAGAACAGCACGACAAGTGCAATGACGATGAAGAGATCGCCGAGCGCCATGCTCCAGATCGCGCCGGAGAGCATCGACAATACGATGATGTCATGATGCAACGCAGCAATGCCGCCGTCGCCCATCAGGCCGAGCATCGCCAGGTTGTAAAGAATAAACGGGATAATCATCAGCGGCATGGCGGCTCTCATCGGTAAATCTCCTGGCGCGATGAGAATACTGCCGTAAACCGTCGTCCTACTTCAAGCCATTGCAAATATTATATTTGCCGCCTGAACGATATTGGAGGATCGCCGCGCAGGATTTGTCCGGACCTGCGTCTTCACGCTATCACGGTACCCTGGTGAAAAACGATCTTCCAGCCGCCGTCGGATCTTCGCCACAGGGTCGTTCTGCGTGTCGTCCGATCCGGCTCCTTGAGTATGTAGTTGATCTGATACAGGTTCTCGGCGAGCTCACTGATGGAAAAATCGTCGCAAAGCCAATCATGCGGTTCCGGCTGCTTGTAGCGCTCCAGCATATTGGCGATGACGAATTCGCGCGTGTAGATCTTCCCTCTGGCGCCGATTTCCCAAAATCCCTCATCCGTCATCAGCAACAAATCATCACGGCTTGTCCCGAATTCGCGCCTGTGAAAGATCGGCTCTCTCCGACGTAATTCTTTCAGGATGTTTTCGTGTTCAATCGGCATCGACGATCTCTCAGCGCCTGTGTCAGGCTCAACGGCGATCTGAAGGACGTGGGTAGCGCCCGGTCCAAATGCAAAAAGGCCGGCGTGACGCCGGCCTCTAAAACCTTCGATCGGACGAACCGGATCGGAAAATTATGCGCTTTCCTTCGGCGTCAGAACCTGGCGGCCGCGATACATACCGGTCTTCAGATCGATATGGTGCGGGCGGCGCAGTTCGCCGGAGTTCTTGTCTTCGACATAGGTCGGAGCCTTCAGCGCATCAGCCGAACGGCGCATGCCGCGCTTGGACGGGCTCGTTTTTCTCTTCGGTACAGCCATTTTACTTACTCCACTTGCGGGCAAAACATTCCCACGGCCAGACTGGCGGCCGAAACGGACATGTCGCGATTTCGGAATTTGGCGCGCTTATACATGCAAGGGGCGGGCTTGACCAGTCCCCATGCGTATTTTTTGCGAGACCGAAGATTCGAGCCTTAGACCTCGTCCTCCTCGACGATCCAGGGCTCGGCGCGGGCCGCCTCTTCCCATTTCCGCCAGGCCGGATGCGCCCTCATCGTCTCCATGTAGGCCAGCGTATCGTCGCGGCTGACGAGATCATAGATATCGAACCGGTTGACGACGGGCGCAAACATCGCATCCGCGCCACTGAATCCCCCAAAGAGAAACGGTCCGCCGGATTTCTGCAGGAGGTCGCGCCAGATCGTCTCGATGCGGTCGATGTCGGCTTCGACGCCGTCCGGCAGTGCGATCCTGCCCTTCGGCCGGCGGATATTCATCGGGCAGGCGTTGCGCAGGGCGCCAAAGCCCGAGAGCATTTCCATCGAAACAGAACGGGCAAGCGCCCGTTCCGCCCGGTCGCTCGGCAGAAGGCCCGCCTGCGGATAAAGCTCGGCGACATATTCGATGATCGCCAGCGATTCCCAGATTTTCAATGCGCCGTGCTGCAGGACCGGCACGCGGCCGGTCGGCGACACGGCCTTGATCTCGGGATTGCCGCCCGGAAAGTCGAAGGGGATCAGGACCTCCTCAAAATCGACGCCGGCGCCGGTCAGCGCCATCCATGGACGGAACGACCAAGAGGAATAGTTCTTGTTGGCGATAAAGAGCGTCGGTTTGTTCATGGGCCTCTTCCGTCAGCTGTCGAAATCGAAGATCAGCAGTTCATGGAAATGGTTCATATCCTCGAACACGCAGAATGCCGGCGGCGCAAGCTCGAAAACCGGAGCCTTGCGGCGAATATCGGCCGTCACCTCGTCGAGCATCGCCTGCCAGCGCGGCAAGGCTTCGTCCTCCAGCGGCTCGATCGCATAAGCGAAGGTGACATGGAACTGGTAGTCTGCATGGTTCGGCTGGCGATAGCCGAGAAGATCGGCAAATGCGTCGCGCCATGCGCGCATGACCCTGCGGTCCTTCTCCGTCGCGCCGTCGACGAGCAGGCCTGACGGCCGGGCTTCGACGACGGCGATATTGAAGGGCTCGGCCATCGAGAAACCTTCAAGCCGTGCCGCCATGAGCTCGGTCATGTCGTCGATCGGCGCATCGAGAGGGATGTCGCCCGGCCAGTAATCCTGCTGGCGTCTCGACTCGATGATACCTTCGAAGAGCGTCATGTGAAGGCTCGAGATCGGCGTGAAGAGGAATTGCGGAGCCTCGGGCATCGCCAGATATTTCTCGCGCGCCTCGATCAGCGCCATCTGCGTGCGCGAACCCTTCACGGAATGACAGACGATGGTGTTGCCGGCTTCCGGCAGAAAGCCGCCGACCTTGCGATAACGGCTGCCGAGATGGGCGGGCGAGTTCGGATTGTGGGTCTTTGAGAAACGGAGAAGTTCGGGCGAAAGCGTCGTAATGGTCATGGCGACTCAGGGGTTCTGGTGGGACTGCACTCGCCCATATGGCAGAACTAAGAATGTCAGATGACGCTTGGCCCTTCCAGCGACAAGTTCTGATCTCACTTATAGATGCATTTGATGTAATCGCCCGAACCCTGCGCCCGACGTTCGATGACGGAGGCCAGTGTCCTGAGCCTCCGGCCGGGCTTGCCGGCATTGCGATCGAAGGGGTTCGGCAGCGAGACGGCGAGCAGCGACGCCTGGCGCCGCGTCAGTTTCGAGGCCGGCACCTTGAAATGATACTGGGCCGCCGCCTCGACGCCATAGATGCCGGGCCCCCATTCCGCGATGTTGAGATAGATTTCCATCAGCCGCCGTTTCGACAGCACGAAGTCCGTGCTGACCGCGAGCGGCAGCTCCAACGCCTTGCGCACGAAGGAGCGGCTGTTCCAGAGGAAGAGGTTCTTTGCCGTCTGCATCGGGATCGTGCTGCCGCCGCGCGTCGCCTGGCCCTTCAGCGTGTCCTCGACCAGCATGCGCATCTCCGCCCAGTCGACGCCGCCGTGAAAACAATATTGCCCGTCCTCAGACATCATCACCGACTGCACCAGAACCGGGGCGATCTCATCAAGCGACACCCATCTGCGGTCGTAGCCGCGCAGCAGCACGAGATCGCGCAGCATCAACGTCGAGACGGGATGGATGAAGGGCAACACATAGAAAAAGATCAGCGCATAGGGAAGGATCAGCAGCGCCAGCACGGCAAGAACGATGCGTTTCAATACACGGCGGTCTCCGAACCATTGCCGACGGGCCGGCGTCTCGACGCTCTCCTCTATCTCCGGCGCTATATCCAATGTCCCCAGCCCGATTTCGCTCCTGTCGTTCTCATAACGCCTGCGGGGCGCTTATGCCAGAGCACATGGGAAATCTTGCGGCAGTCATCGACAATTCCGTTGCAAGCCCCCCGCGCCTCATGCCAAACAGCGCCCATGGACGCGAACCGGGATACTTTCGAAACGAGGCTGAAGAACAACGCCCGCGAAATCGAGGCGCTGCTCGAAGCATTGCTTTCACCGAATTCCCTTTCCGATGAAATCACCAGGCCCGAAGCGCTGCGCAGCGCCATGCATTACGCCGTGCTGAACGGCGGCAAGCGGCTGCGTCCGTTCCTCGTCGTCGAAAGTGCGGCCCTTCTCGGCGGCAACGAACAGGCAGCACTTCGCGTCGGCGCAGCGCTCGAATGCGTCCACTGCTATTCACTGGTGCATGACGACCTGCCGGCCATGGACGATGATGATCTCCGCCGCGGCAAACCGACGGTGCATATCAAATTCGACGAAGCCACCGCGATCCTCGCAGGCGACAGCCTGCTGACCTATGCCTTCGACATCATCGCCGCACCGGAAACTACCCTTCCCGACACGGACAAGGCCTCTCTGGTGCTGGCGCTCGCCCGCGCCGCCGGCCTCGGCGGCATGGCGGGCGGTCAAGCGCTCGATCTCGCTGCGGAAAGACAGGCCCCCGACGAGGCCGGCATCATCCGCCTCCAGGCGATGAAAACAGGCGCGCTGATCCGCTTTGCCTGCGAGGCCGGCGCCATCATCGCGGGAAGCTCGCCCGAGGATCGCCGCCGCCTGCGGGCCTTCGGCGAAAAGATCGGCCTTGCCTTCCAGCTCGCCGACGACATTCTCGACCTGACCTCGGACGCCGAGACCATGGGCAAGGCCACCGGCAAGGATGCAGCCCGCGGCAAGGGAACGCTCGTCGCGCTCCATGGGATGGAATGGGCCGAGACCCAGCTCAGCCGGCACGTCGAAGATGCCGAAGCGCTGCTTGCTCCTTACGGCGCCCGCGCCTCGACCCTGACCGCCGCGGCGCATTTCATCGCCGACCGGAAGAGCTGAGCCGACAATCAGGTTGCCAGTATTTCCTTGAGAGCGGAAACCAGACGGGCACATTCCTCGTCCGTGCCGATGCTGATGCGCAAGAAGTCCGAAATACGCGGCTTGGCGAAATGCCGGATGAGAACGCCACGCTCCCGCAGAGCGGCCTGAAGCGCGGCACCCGCCCGGCTTGCGTGCCTTGCGAAAACGAAATTCGCCTGGGACGGCAACACCTCGAAATCCAGCGCTTCGAGTTCCCGAACGAGACGGTCCCGGCTGGCAATGAGCCTCTTCCGGCATGTCTCGAACCATGCCTCGTCCTTGATCGCGGCGGTCGCGGCGATCTGCGCCAGGCGATCGAGCGGATAGGAATTGAAGCTGTCCTTGACACGCACCAACGCCTCGATCAGATCCCGCTGCCCCAGCGCGAAACCGACGCGCAGCCCTGCAAACGAGCGGGATTTCGACAAGGTCTGAACGACAAGCAGGTTGGGATATTGGGAAATCAGCGGGATGGCGCTTTCACCGCCGAAATCGACATAGGCCTCGTCTACCACGACGACGGCATCCGGATGGGCGGCAAGAAGCGCCTCGATTCCGGCCAGCGGTAGACCGATGCCGGTCGGCGCATTCGGATTGGGGATGATGATCGACCCGCATGGCCTGTCATAATCTGCGAGCCGGATCTGGAACGTATCATCGACCGGGATCTCGATCGCTTCGATACCGTATAGCAGGCTATAGGTCGGATAGAAGCTGTAGGTCACATCGGGATAGAGAAGCGGCAGATCGTGTTTCAGCAGCGCCTGAAACACATGCGCCAGAACCTCGTCGGAACCATTGCCCACGAAGACTTCGTCCGCCGTCAGACCGTGACGAGCCGCGATCGTCTCGCGCAATTCCGTGGCTGCGGGATCGGGATAGAGCCGGAGACGATCGTCCGCAGCTTGCCTGATCGCCTCGAGCGCCATTGGGGATGGGCCGTAAGGATTCTCGTTGGTATTGAGCTTGACCAGGCCTGGGATGCGGGGCTGCTCCCCCGCGACATAGGGCTGAAGCTTGCTGACGATATCAGACCAATACCGGCTCATCCGAAATCGCGGGCTTTCATTCCGCAGCCGTCTTCTGGCCGAAGCGCTTCTCGATATAGTCGACGACAAGCGCCTCGAAATCGGAGGCGATATTGGGACCACGCAGCGTCAGCGCTTTCTTGCCGTCGATGAAAACCGGGGCGGCCGGCGTTTCGCCGGTGCCGGGAAGCGAAATGCCGATATCGGCATGTTTGCTCTCGCCCGGCCCGTTGACGATGCAGCCCATGACGGCGACGTTCAAAGCCTCGACGCCGGGATATTTCTCGCGCCAGACCGGCATGTTCTTGCGGATGTCGTTCTGGATGTTCTGCGCCAACTCCTGGAACACGGTCGAGGTCGTGCGTCCGCAGCCGGGACAGGCGGCAACGACCGGCACGAACTGGCGGAAGCCCATGACCTGCAGGATTTCCTGCGCCACCTGGACTTCGCGCGTGCGGTCGCCGTTCGGTTCGGGCGTCAGCGACACGCGGATCGTATCCCCTATGCCGTGCTGCAGCACGAAGCCCATCGCCGCCGACGAGGCGACGATGCCCTTGGTGCCCATGCCGGCCTCGGTCAGGCCGAGATGCAGCGCATGATTGGAGCGCTCGGCGAGCATGGAATTGACGGCGATCAGGTCCTGCACCTGGCTGACCTTGGCCGACAGGATGATGCGGTTGCGTGGCAGGCCGATCTCCTCGGCAAGCGCCGCCGAAAGCAGCGCCGACTGCACGATCGCCTCGCGCGTCACCTGCCGGGCTGAAAGCGGCGAACCGGCTTCCGCATTCTGGTCCATCAGCGCCGTCAGCAGATCCTGATCCAGCGAGCCCCAGTTGACGCCGATGCGCACCGGCTTGTCGTAGCGGATCGCCATCTCGATGATCTCAGCGAACTGCTTGTCCTTCTTGTCCTTGAAGCCGACATTGCCAGGATTGATGCGGTATTTCGCCAGCGCTTCGGCGCAGGCCGGATGATCGGCGAGCAATTTGTGGCCGATATAGTGGAAGTCGCCGATCAGCGGCACGTCCATGCCGAGCCGCAGCAGCCGCTCGCGGATCTTCGGCACGGCGGCGGCACTTTCGTCGCGGTCGACGGTGATGCGCACCAGCTCGGAACCCGCCCGATGAAGGGCCGCGACCTGCGCGACGGTCGAATCAATATCGGCCGTATCCGTATTCGTCATGGACTGCACGACGATCGGCGCACCGCCGCCGACGATGACGCCGCCGACATCGACGGCAACGGAAGCACGGCGCGGTTTCGGATCAAAATCGGCGGCTGAAGACATGAAAAGCTCTTGCACCCCTTAAAACAGTGTCTTTCAGGTGGATCATGACCGCTTTCTTGTCAACCGCCCCCGATATCACTTTTGCTTGGAGGAGGCTCAGTGACCTCCGCCGGAAACGCCGTCTGCGTAGCGGGCAAGCCTGGAGAACAAGAGAACGACCAGAAGCAGCACCGGCAGCGCCATGAAGACGACGGCAAAGCCCACGTGTTCGGCCACGAAGCCGATCACGGACGGCGCAACCAGCATGCCGGAATAGCCCATGGTCGTCACGACCGAGATGCCGATGCCGGGCTTGAGGCCGGGAATATTGCCCGCCGCCGAGAAGGCGATCGGCACCATGTTGGAAATACCGATGCCGCAAAGGGCAAAGCCCAGGATGGCGATCTCGGCATCCGGCGCGAGGCTGGCAAGCAGCATGCCAACGATCGCAAACAGCGTGCAGATGCGCAGCGTCTTGACGCCGCCGAGACGATCGCGCACCAGGTCGCCGGCAAAGCGCATGATCGCCATCGTCGCCGAAAAGGCCGCGAAACCGAGACCGGAAAGCGCTACCGACGCATCCATTTCCTGCCGGAGATAAAGCGCGCCCCAATCCAGAACTGCGCCTTCCGGCACCATGGAAAACAGCGCCATCAATCCAAGCAGGTATGGCAGCGCCACCATCGGCAGCCTTGTCTTTTCCTTCTTGGTGTCGGGATGCGGGGGATCGGCAAGGATCATCGGCCAGGCAATGGCCAGGAAGATCGCCGCCAGCACCGTCGCTAGTTGCGCATGGCCGACAATGCCGAGCTTGGAGATCACAATACCACCGAGACCTGAGCCGATCAGTCCGCCAAGGCTCCAGAAAGCGTGGCAGGACGACATGATGGCGCGGCGCATAGATTTCTCGACCGACACCGCATTGGCATTCATCGCCACATCCATTGCGCCGATGAAGCCGCCGAACAGGAAGAGCGAGATTGCCCCGGTGATCACATTTGGCGCCAGCGTCAATGCCAGCAGCAGCGGCAGCACGCCGATAGCCAGGACCTGAACGACGATACGCGAGCCATGTTTGGCGATCTGCGCGCCGGCGATTGGCATCATGACCAGCGAGCCCACGCCGAAGACGAGGATCATCAGCCCGAGTTCGAACTTGCTCAGCGCCAGCCGCTCGGCAAAGTCCGGGATCTTCGGCGCCCAGCAGCCGACGACAAAGCCGTTCATCAGAAAGAGCAGGGAAACCGCCGCTCTGCTTTTGGTAACGAAGCCGCTCCGAACCCCCGGCGCACTGACATGACTATCCATTTTCCGGTCTTTCCTCATTGCCGGGCTTGCAAGCGCCCGATTTCCTTAAACTCTGTGACGGCGGCTCAGTTCGTTTTCTCGGCGATGACTGTCCTGCATCCGCGCTCGCGATAGCCGGCGAGAATGGCGGGATCGGCATCATGCTCGACGACGAGGCATTCGCAATGCGCAACCGGCAGCACGCTGTGGGGCGCGGCGGTGCCGAATTTTTCCGAGGTTACAGCCGCCAGAACTCGCTTGCTCCGCGACGCGGCAAACCGCTTGAACTCCGCATCTTCGAAGCCGAAGGTCGTAATACCAGCCTCGAGATCGATTCCGCAGGCGCCGAGAATGCAGAGATCGGGCGAAATCTGCTCCATGTCCCGCAAGGCCTTGGCGCCGAGCGCGCCGCCCGTCTGTCGGTCCACCATACCGCCGATCAGGATGACGTTGACGGCAGGCTTGTCGATAAGCACTGCGGCGATCGCCGGCGCGTTGGTCGCGGCCGTCAGCTCAAGCTCAGCCGGCAAGGCATTAGCAATCGCCAGATTGGTGCTGCCGGCATCGAAGAACACGCACGAACCGGCGGCGATCTGTTTTGCCGCTGCCCGCGCCAGCGCCTGCTTGCGGTCGGCGGCAAAGCTCACGCGCTGCGTCAGGCTCCCATGCGCCGGGGAAACCGGCAGCGCGCCGCCATAGACCCGCTCGCAGAGCCCCGCCGCCGCCATTTCGCGCAGGTCGCGCCGCACCGTATCCTCGGAGACGCCAAATTCGAGCGCAAGTTCCGCCGCCAGCACGCGGCCGTTCAGCCGCAGCCGCTCGGAAATGACGCCTTGACGCTCTCGCAACAGAAAATCCTGCATGTTCCTACCGGGTCAATACCAGAAATACCGAAAACGTGCATAAACACTTATGACCGTGCAGACAACATGCACGATCACACGTTTTCTGACGTTTTGAAACAAAGCTCCACCAGGAAAGCCCGGTCGCTATTGATCCGCATGCCGAGCGAAAGACCGCACGCCACGTCGCGGCCTGACGCGTTTTCCAGCGAATTCACGGCTCAGGCACCTGCTTGAGAAAAATATTTGCAGTTGCTGCTTTTATTCGCAGTTTTCTACGCTTCCGGCGCCCTAGTTTTCTGCAAAGTATCCCTCATCCGATCACAACCTCCCAAGGATGGAAGAACAATGAACTGGTTGAAAGCCGTCGCCGCCGCTGCCCTCATTCAGGCCGCAGCCCTCCTGCCCGCCCATGCCGGCGAAAACCTCGCCGCCGTCAAATCGGCCGGCGTCTTCAAGATCGGCACCGAAGGCACCTATGCGCCCTTCACCTATCATGACGAAAGCGGCAAGCTCGTCGGCTTCGACGTCGAGATCGGCGAAGCGATTGCCAAAAAGCTCGGCGTCAAGGCCGAGTTCGTCGAAGGCAAATGGGATGGCCTGATCGCCGGCCTCGATGCCAAGCGCTACGACACCGTCATCAACCAGGTCGGCATCACCGAGGCCCGCAAGCAGAAATATGATTTCTCCGAGCCCTACATCGCATCCAAGGCCGTGCTGATCGTCCGCGAAGGCGACGAGGGCATCAAGACCTTCGCCGACCTCAAGGGCAAGAAGGCCGCCCAGTCGCTCACCAGCAACTTCGGCAAGCTCGCAGAACAGTCCGGCGCCGAACTCGTCGGCACCGACGGCTTCGACCAGTCGATCCAGCTCGTGCTGACCAAGCGCGCCGACGCCACGATCAACGACAGCCTCTCCTTCCTCGATTTCAAGAAGCACAAGCCGGATGCGCCGGTGAAGATTGCCGCCCAGCAGGAAAATGCCGATTACTCCGGCATCATCATCCGCAAGAACGAGCCGGAACTGCTTGAGGCGATCAACAAGGCGCTCGCCGACATCAAGGCAGACGGCACCTACAAGAAGATCGCCGACAAATATTTCGGCCAGGACGTTTCGAAGTAAGGTCCATCTAAAAAGTCGCCTCCCCAACCCCTCCTTACAACGGGGAGGGGCTTTGGCGGCACACCGCCCTCATCTCAAAACAAACGTCTCGACTTGCAGCTCGGTCGCTATTTCGTGCGGGGAGCGGGAGCTAGATTAAGTCCCTCCCCCTTGTGGGGAGGGGTTGGGGAGGGGTATTCCGAGATATCACCCAACCGAGAGGGAACATCCCCTTGCCGCACTGGCTACAACTGATGGCGGAATCGCTGCCCTCGCTCCTCTGGGCGGGGTTGATCTTCACCATCCCGCTGACGCTGCTTTCCTTTGCCTTCGGCCTGATCCTCGGTCTGATCACCGCGATCGCCCGCCTTTTCGGCCCAGGCCCGGTTTCCGCCATCGCCCGCTTCTACGTCTGGGTCATCCGCGGCACGCCGCTGCTCGTCCAACTCTTCGTGATCTTCTACGGTTTGCCGAGCATCGGCATCCTGCTCGACGCCTTTCCGGCCGCTTTGATCGGCTTTACCTTGAATATCGGCGCCTACAGCTCCGAGATCATCCGCGCCGTTATCTCCTCGGTGCCTAAGGGCCAATGGGAGGCCGCCTATTCGATCGGCATGAGCTGGCGCCAGGCGATGAGCCGCACCATCCTGCCACAGGCCGCCCGCGTCGCCGTGCCGCCGCTGTCGAACACCTTCATCTCGCTGGTGAAGGATACGTCGCTTGCCGCCGCCATCACGGTGCCGGAGCTCTTCCAGGCGGCTCAGCGCATCGTCGCCACCACCTATGAGCCGCTGATCCTTTATATCGAGGCGGCGCTGGTCTATCTCGTCCTGAGTTCCGTCCTCTCGCAGCTGCAGGTGCGGCTGGAGCGCCGCTTCGCGCGTTACGGCGGCATGCTGGAGGCAAATGCATGATCGAGCTTTCCAACATCGAAAAGCGCTTCGGCGACGCCGTCATCCTGAAGGACATCAGCATCCGCATTCCAGAGGGCAGCGTCACCGCGCTGGTCGGGCCGTCCGGCGGCGGCAAGAGCACGCTGCTGCGCTGTATTAACCTGCTCGAAATCCCGACATCAGGCGCCATCCGCCTCGGGGAGGAGACGCTCTCCTTCGCGCCCGGCAAACGAACGAGCTGGCAGGCAATCCAGAAAATCCGCCGCCAGACCGGCATGGTCTTCCAGAATTTCCAGCTCTTCCCGCACCAGACGGCGATCGAGAACGTCATGGAAGGGCTGGTGACGGTCTTGAAGTGGCCGAGGGAAAGGGCGCGTGAGCGCGCCAATGAGCTGCTGACCAAAGTCGGCATGGCGCACAAGACCGATGCCTGGCCGTCGACGCTTTCGGGAGGCCAGCAGCAGCGCGTGGCAATCGCCCGGGCGCTTGCGCCTTCACCGCGCGTTCTTCTCTGCGACGAACCGACCTCGGCGCTCGATCCGGAGCTTTCGGCCGAGGTGGTCGATGTGCTGGGTCAGCTTGCCCGCGAGGGCACGACGATGGTCATGGCGACCCACGATCTCCGGCTTGCCTCCAAGATCGCCAATGACGTCGTCTTCCTGGAAGCCGGCAGCGTGGTGGAAACAGGCAGCGCCAAGGCGATCTTCAGTGCGCCGGAGCGCGAACGCACCAAACGCTTCATCTCGACGATCAACGCCGCCCATACCTACGATATTTGAATTGTCTCACGTGAATCGCGATTCACGTGAGACGCTTTCGGCGTTCGTCCGGACGCTTCTGTGCGGCCTGCCTCAGGCCGAGGTGATGACCGAGCGCGCAGCCTTCAGCGCATTGCCCCACCAGATGAGCTGGTCGAGCTGGTTCTTGGCCGCCTCGTTGAGATGCGGATAATCGCCGAGGCTCTTGCCTTCCTTCAGCACGCTCAGATATTCGCTGAAGGCAATGTGCACGCCCGTTTTCACCGAGGCGGCGCCCATTTCCACGAAGATCAGCCTCAGATGCTCGACCGCACGCGCGCCGCCGACGCCGCCGTAACCGACGAAGGCGACCGGCTTCTGAATGAATTCACCGAGATCGATGGCATTCTTCAGGACGGCGGTCGGCGCATGATTATATTCGGCCGCGGTGAAGATATAGCCGTCGAATTCACGCAGCTTCTTCTTCCAGCGCTCAGCGGTCTCGTTTTCGGCTTCGGTTGCACGGGCCTCGCCGAAGAACGGCAGCGGATAATCACGAAGATCCAGCACCTCGACGACAAGCTCCGAACGGGCTCCGGCGGTTTCGGCAATCCATTGAGCGGGGTGATCGGCAAAGCGGCCGATACGCGTGCTTCCGACGATGACGGCGATTTTCAACTGGCTCATGGGGTTCCTTCCTGTTGAATGGCGGGTTCGCTGAAGTGCCGCGCCCGGTAAGACGCACCAGCAACACTCCTTGAAATGGCGCATAATCCTTTCAGGCGATGCGCCGAGTTGTTTCTAGGAAACAAGCGCCATGCAGGGCAAGTCGGAGACGCCGGAAAACGTTTGAAAGTCCCGCATTCCGATTGGCGGTCGCACACGATCGAGTGATCGAAGAGGAATGCTGCCGGAGCGACCTTTGATCGCCCCGGCAGCCGGATTGCTCACCCGCCGTAGACGACGAGCAGGTCCTTGGCGTCGATCTGGTCGCCGGCGCGCACCAGCACCTCGGAGATCGTGCCGTCCTTTTCCGCATGGATCGCGGTTTCCATCTTCATCGCCTCGATGGAGACGAGCACGTCGCCGGCACTGACGACCTGGCCCGACGAGACGAAGACGCGGCTGATGACGCCCGGCATCGGCGCGCCGACATGGGCGGCATTGCCGACCTCGGCCTTGCGGCGGACGGCAGCACCCGTCGCCCCATGGGCCCGGTCCGGCACCTTGATGCGGCGCGGCTGGCCGTTGAGCTCGAAGAAGATGGTCACCATGCCCTGGCTGTCGGTCGCGCTCATCGCCTGGTTGACGACGACGAGCGTCTTGCCCTTTTCGATATCGGCAAACAGTTCCTCGCCGTCCTTCAGCCCGTAGAAATAAGCGGGCGTCGGCAGCACGGAGACAGGGCCGTACGTATCGGAGGCAAGCGCAAAGTCGGTGAAGACCTTCGGATACATCAGGTAGGAGGCGAACTCGAAGTCGCTGACCCCACGCTCCAGCTTCGTCTCGATGGCCTTGCGCTCGGCATCGAGATCGGCCTCCTTCAGCAGCGAGCCTGGACGCACAGTATAGGGCGTCTCGCCCTTCAGCGCCTTCTTCTGCAGCGCTTCCGGCCATCCCGACGGCGGCTGGCCGAGGTCGCCCTTCAGCATCGAAACCACCGATTCCGGGAAGGAGACTTCCCTGTCGGGGCTGACGACATCGGCGACCGTCAGGTCCTGGCTGACCATCATCAGCGCCATGTCGCCGACGACCTTGGAGGACGGCGTCACCTTGACGATGTCACCGAACATCTGGTTGGCGTCGGCATAGGCCTGCGCCACCCGATGCCAGCGGGTCTCCAGGCCAAGCGAACGGGCCTGTTCCTTGAGGTTGGTGAACTGGCCGCCCGGCATCTCGTGGAGATAGACTTCCGATGCCGGCCCCTTGAGGTCGCTTTCGAAGGCGGCATACTGGTTGCGCACCGCTTCCCAGTAGAAGGAGATGCGGCGGATCCATTCCGGATCGAGGCCCGGATCGCGCTCGGAGCCGGCAAGCGCCTCGACGATCGAGCCGAGGCAGGGCTGCGACGTATTGCCGGAGAGCGCATCCATCGCCGCATCGACGGCGTCGACGCCGGCTTCGACCGCGGCGAGAACGGTCGCCGCCGCAATGCCTGACGTATCATGCGTGTGGAAGTGGATCGGCAGGCTGGTCGCCTCGCGTAGTGCCTTGAACAGAACCTTCGCCGCCGCCGGTTTCAGGAGGCCCGCCATGTCCTTGAGCGCGATGATATGCGCGCCGGCCTTCTCCAGCTCGACGGCAAGGTCGGTGTAGTATTTCAGGTCGTATTTCGGCCGCGCCGAGTTCAGGATATCGCCGGTATAGCAGATCGCCGCCTCGCAGAGCTTGTTCTCCTCGGCAATCGCATCCATCGACACCCGCATATTCTCGACCCAGTTCAGGCAGTCGAAGACACGGAAAAGATCGATGCCGCCCCTCGCCGCCTGGCGGACGAAGTATTTGACGACATTGTCGGGATAGTTGGTGTAGCCCACGCCATTGGCGCCGCGCAGCAGCATCTGCAGCAGAAGGTTCGGCGCGCCCTCACGGATCAGCGCCAGGCGCTCCCATGGGTCTTCCGTCAGGAAGCGCATGGAGACGTCGAAGGTCGCGCCGCCCCAGCATTCGAGCGACAGGAGGTTCGGCAGCGCATGCGCGTAAGTGCCGGCGATGCGGGCGATGTCATAGGTGCGCATGCGGGTGGCGAGCAGCGACTGGTGGCCGTCGCGCATCGTCGTGTCGGTCAGGAGCACGCGCTTCTCGTTGCGCATCCATTCGCCGAATTTCTTCGGACCGAGCGTGTCGAGAAGCTGCTTCGTACCGTCCTTCACGGTATTGCCATTGGCATAGGGAACAACCGGTTCGGCGGCGTTAGCAAGCGGCCGCGGCCTGTCCTTGGCTTCGGGATGGCCATTGACGGTGACGTCGGCGAGATAGGTGAGCAGCTTGGTGGCACGGTCCTGGCGCTTGACCTGCTGGAAGAGCTCCGGCGTCGTGTCGATGAAGCGGGTCGTATAGCTGTTGTCCCGGAACTTCGCATGACCGATGATCGCTTCGAGGAAGGTCAGGTTGGTGGCCACACCGCGAATACGGAATTCGCGCAGCGCCCGGTCCATGCGGGCGATCGCCTCGGACGGATTGGGCGCCCAGGCCGTCACCTTGACGAGCAGCGGATCGTAGAAACGGGTGATGATGGCACCGGAATAGGAGGTGCCGCCATCGAGACGGATGCCGAAGCCGGATGCCGAGCGATAGGCGGTGATGCGGCCGTAATCCGGAATGAAGTTGTGCTCCGGATCCTCGGTGGTGATGCGGCACTGCAGCGCATGGCCGTTGAGACGGATGTCCTTCTGCTTCGGGACGCCCGATTCCGGCGTGCCGATGGCGTAACCGTCGAGAATGTGGATCTGCGCCTTGACGATGTCGATGCCGGTGACGACTTCAGTCACCGTGTGCTCGACCTGGATGCGCGGATTGACTTCGATGAAGTAGAATTTGCCGGTATCGGCATCCATCAGATATTCGACGGTGCCGGCGCCGATATAATTGGTCGCCGCCGCGATCTTCAGCGAATAGGCAGCAAGCTCCTGGCGCTGCGCTTCCGAGAGGTAGGGTGCCGGTGCGCGCTCGACGACCTTCTGGTTGCGGCGCTGGATGGAGCAGTCGCGCTCGAAGAGATGGACGACATTTCCGTGGGTGTCGCCGAGGATCTGGCTTTCGACATGGCGGGCGCGCTCGACGAGCTTTTCGAGATAGACCTCGTCCTTGCCGAAGGCGGCCATCGCCTCGCGCTTGGCCTCGGTCACCTCGCGGGCGAGATCCTTCGGGTCGCGGATTGCGCGCATGCCGCGTCCGCCGCCGCCCCAGGAGGCCTTCAGCATGACGGGATAACCGATCTCTTCCGCCATCTTCGCCACTTCGGCCATATCGTCCGGCAGCGGCTCCGTTGCCGGCACAACAGGCACGCCGACCGAGATCGCCAGGTTGCGCGCCGCAACCTTGTTGCCGAGCTGGCGCATCGTATCGCCCTTCGGACCGATGAAGATGATGCCGGCCTCGTTGCAGGCATCGACGAATTCGGGGCTTTCCGACAGCAGGCCGTAGCCCGGATGGATGGCATCGGCGCCGGAAAGCTTGGCGACGCGAATGACCTCGTCGATCGACAGATAGCTTTCGATCGGCCCGAGATCGCGCGCAAGATGCGGGCCGCGGCCGACCTGATAGCTCTCGTCGGCCTTGAAGCGGTGGAGCGCCAGCTTGTCTTCCTCCGCCCAGATCGCCACCGTTTTTATTCCAAGCTCGTTGGCCGCGCGGAACACGCGAATGGCTATTTCGGAGCGGTTGGCAACGAGTATCTTGGATATGGGCAAAACGGTCTCCTCCGTCGTTCAGACGCGGGCATGCTGCACCCGCGAAGAAAATTCTTAACTTCTTGTCACGAGAAGTTCAATTTCTCTTGCGACTGCGAAATGCACTTTCTCGCCATGCCAAAACATGCCGGCTGGAAGTCTGTAGCGACCTTGACGACGAGAATGAAAAAGAAACCTAGCTTATCAGGCCATGGCGGAAGGCGAGTGCCACCGCCTGCTGCCTGTTCTTTGCCTTCAGCTTGTCCTGCAGACCGTTCATGTACCAGTCGACGGTGTGGTTCGAGATCTTCAGCATCTTGCTGATCTCCATCGAGGTCATGCCTTCGGCGAGATGACGCAGGATTTCCATCTCGCGCCGCGTCAGCGGTGTTTCGGCCGGCAGCACGGTTTCCAGCGACTGCGCCTCGCCTTTCAAATCAAGCAGCCGCCAGAAGGTCTTGCGCGCCACCGCTTCGAACAACGCGATCTCCACCGGCGAGAGCTCGACCGGCTTGCCGCTGATGCTGAGGCCGCCGAGAATGCCGCTGCGTCCATGAATCGGAAAAATATAGCCGTCCTCCAGCCCGTGGCCGAAGGCATCGACCATCATCTGCTCCATGCGCCGCTCATGCGCATCCCTGCGGAACGCCGCCATGCTCTCCCGCCAGCGAAACGGCCGCTGCGCTTGGGCGAGATAACGTACGATCGGATCGACCAGGAGATATTTTTTTGCGGCATATATCTGCTGCCATTGTTCCGGCCAACGGCCGGCAAGCATGTCGGCCCAGGGTTCGGGATTCTGCTGCGAATGGCGCGACAGGCTGTAATATTCGAAGCCGCATCCCCGGATCACCTGTTCCAGCTCGCCGACGAGGGCCTCGGGTTTCGAGCACTCCTCCAGAATTACAAGCAATTGAATTAACGAATTAATATTCACAAAATTGCCCCTTGCGAGGCCGTCGGCGGCTTTTCAGATTGGTCGCGAAACGGTCTTCTCAATAAAATGCAGTCTCTAATTTAATGCTGTGCTAAACATTGATTAAAATGCAAGTGCAAATTGTCGCGACATATACCTAAGCGGCAATTTTCGCGCCATTGTCATCTCGTCGCACCCTGCGATAGTACGTTCGTGTTAACCATCACCCCGGCTGAACCCTGAATGCTCCGTTAATCGCCGGTTCAGGTAACCTTTTGTAGCATCGCATCATCCCGTTTTTCGCAGATGCACAAGAGGTTAGACGTGTCGCTTTTCAAGGTCTATGCAAGGGCTCTGCGCTATCTTGGCGCCTATAAGCTCCGCGTATCCCTGGTGGTTCTCGCAAATATTGTCTTGGCGACCATCACCATCGCGGAACCAATCCTGTTCGGTCGCATCATCGATGCGATCTCGGGCAAGGGTGAGGTCAAGCCCATCCTCTTCATGTGGGCAACCTTTGCCGTGTTCAATACGATCGCCTTCGTCCTGGTGGCCCGCGAGGCCGATAGGCTTGCCCATGGACGGCGCGCGACGCTGCTGACGGAAGCCTTCAGCCGCATCATTTCCATGCCGCTTGGCTGGCACCATCAGCGTGGCACCTCCAACGCGTTGCATACGCTGCTGCGCGCCTGCGAGACGTTGTTCGGCCTCTGGCTCGAATTCATGCGCAACCACCTGTCGACGGTCATCGCGCTTACGCTCTTGGTGCCGACCGCCATGTCGATGGACCTGCGCCTTTCGGCCGTGCTGATCGTGCTCGGAATCGCCTACTGGCTGATCGGCCGCGTCGTCATGAGCCGGACCAAGGATGGTCAGGCCTCAGTCGAAAATCATTATCATACCGTCTTCTCGCATGTCAGCGACTCGATCAGCAACGTTTCGGTCCTGCACAGCTACAACCGCATCGAGGCTGAAACCAAGGCGCTGAAATCCTTCGCCGACCGCCTGCTCGAAGCGCAGTATCCGGTACTCGACTGGTGGGCGATCGCCAGCGCGCTGAACCGCATGGCCTCCACCATCGCGATGATGGTAGTCCTGATCATCGGCACGATGCTCGTTCAGTCCGGCCAGATTCGCGTCGGCGACGTCATCGCCTTCATCGGCTTCGCCAACCTGCTCATCGGCCGCCTCGACCTGATGCGCCAGTTCGCGACGCAGATTTTCGAAGCCCGCTCCAAGCTCGAGGACTTCTACAAGCTGGAAGACTCGGTGCGTGAACGCGAAGAGCCTGCCGGCAACGGCGAGATCAAGGACGTCAAGGGTGCGATCGAGTTCCGCGACGTGTCCTTCGGCTTCGGCAACAGCTCGCAGGGCCTGCACAACGTCTCCTTCTCGGTGAAGGCAGGCCAGACGGTTGCGATCGTCGGCCCGACCGGCGCCGGCAAGACGACGCTCGTCAACCTGCTGCAGCGTGTCTACGATGCCCAGGGCGGCCAGATCCTCGTCGATGGCACCGACATCACCAAGGTGACCCGCAAGTCGCTGCGCCGCCACATTGCCACCGTCTTCCAGGATGCCGGCCTGCTGAACCGTTCGATCAGCGACAACATCCGCCTTGGCCGTGAGGGCGCGAGCGAAGAGGAGATGCGCCGTGCGGCCGAAGCCGCCGCTGCCGCCGACTTCATCGAGACCCGCGAGGATCGCTACGACACCCATGTCGGCGAGCGCGGCAACAAGCTCTCCGGCGGCGAGCGCCAGCGCATCGCGATCGCCCGCGCCATTCTCAAGGACGCGCCGATCCTGGTGCTCGACGAGGCAACCTCGGCGCTCGACGTCGAGACCGAAGCCCGCGTCAAGGCCGCGATCGACAATCTGCGCCAGAACCGTACCACCTTCATCATCGCCCACCGCCTGTCGACGGTCCGCGAAGCCGATATGGTGCTCTTCCTGGATGACGGCCGTGTCGTCGAGCAGGGCAGCTTCGACGAGCTCAGCCACAGCAACGGCCGCTTCGCCGCCCTGCTGCGCGCCAGTGGCATCCTGACGGACGAAGAGGTCCGCAAGGCCCACACCACCGAAGCCGCCTGATCGGTTCAGGTTTCAGACGAAGGCCGGAAGGATCGCTCCTTCCGGCCTTTTTGTTTGGTTTTGGGGTCGGGCTATGAGGCTACCTTCTGCGCTGCCGGACCTTTCCCTCAAGACAAGGAGGGAGATTGGCTGGAGGCTTACTCCACCGCAAAACGTCAAACGTCGCAGAAGCTTGCCGCACCAAATACCATCGTGATCGGGTCCCGATCTTCCTCCCGTGACGGGGAGATGGGATGGGCGTCAGGGTTCCGTCTACCATTTCAGCGGTAGCAAGGTGTCCGAGAGATCCGCTGAGCCAGCCGCTTGCCGATCTCACCTGTGGGAAGTTGCCCCACAGGCCAGAGGGGATAACCACACGCCGAACGTCTAAGACGGACCATACGGATTGATCGTCCGCTGATCTTCCCTATCCTCCCCTCACCACTGCACATCCGGGAGCGAACCCATGAAGGTCCTGCGCATCGTCGCCAATATTGGGGCGCCTGACATTACGCCCGCCAAGCGCTTCTATCAGGATATCCTCGGTCTCGACGTGATCATGGATCACGGCTGGATCACCACGTTCGGCGCGGCCAGGCCGATGAGCCTCCAGCTCAGCATTGCCAGCGAAGGCGGCTCCGGAACGCCGGTGCCCGACCTCTCGATCGAGGTCGATGATCTCGACACCGCTTTCAAGGCCATGTCGGCGGCAGGCTTTCCGATCGAATACGGCCCGGCCGACGAGCCGTGGGGCGTCAGGCGTTTCTACGTGCGCGATCCGTTCAGCAAGCTGGTGAACATTCTCGCCCATAAAAATTGAGCCGGCGGCATCCGCCACCGGCTCCTTGCGATCGATCGACGAACCCGATCCTTATTTCCGGTCGTTCCGGCGATAGGCATTCGCCGTTCCGCCGATGCGGACGGGAACGGGAATCGTGGCCCCCTCGGTGACGAGCTTTGCCTTGACCTTGTCCTGCCGGCGCTTGCGCTCGAGATAATAGGCATAGGCGAACTGGGTCGCGATCCCGACGATGACGAAGAGCGGGCCGACCAGCGGATCCTTGTTGGTGATGTAGAGCACCACCTGGCCGATCATGGCGAGAATCGTGCCGGCGACGAAGATGTTCAGCGAATGACGGCCGAGGATCGTCAGTGGATTGTCCGCGGGACGGCGCAGGATACGCGAGAACGCCGGAATGCTGATCACGAGATAGGTCAGCGCCAGCACATGCAGCAGCCGCGGCAGCGACAGGAAAGTCTTGTCGAAGCCGGTGACGACGGTCGGCAGGCCAAGTGCTGCCAGCGAGTTGCCGAAAATCCAGAGATGACCCGTCACCCAGACGAAGGACAGCGCGACATAACCGGCGGCGGCGGCAAACAGCAGCGGATGTCGCGGGATCGTGCCGCCGCGCTTGATATGCAGGATCGAGACGATGCCGATCGAAAACAGGAACTGCCAGGAGAGTGGGTTGAGGAACCAGTAGCCTTCGATCAGCATGTTGTGCGGCGCCACCTGATAGATGCCGGCAAGCAGCCAGACCGTGGCCGAGACGGCGAGCGCCAGAAGCGGGCTTCGCGCGTTCAGGAGCAGGATGACCGGCACCATCAGCATCATTGCGCCGTACATCGGCAGGATGTTGTTGTAGCCGATCTGGTGACCGAGCAGGAGAAGCGCCGGGATACCTTCCTTCAGGTTCATCAGCACCGCCAGGATGTTGATTTCGACCAGCAGGCCCGGCCGATGAAACAGCCAGGCACCACACATGAACAGCGCCAGCGTCATGAAGGTCGTGATCATATGAGCGAGGTAGAGGGTGAAGGCACGCTTGACCGCCTTGATCGCCACCCTGAGCCGGTTGCCCGGCTTGAAACGCGAGCCATAGGCAAGACCGACGGCAACGCCCGATATCAGCACGAAGGCCTCGGCCGCATCGGAAAAGCCGAAATTCTTCGTTGTCGCATATTCGAAGATCTGCCCGGGAACATGATTGATGAAGATCATGATCAGAGCCAGGCCACGCAAAACGTCGAGCCTCGTGTCACGCGCTGGCGCAGCTGCGGATAGGGAACTGCGCCCAGGGACGATGGCTTGGGTCGGCGTGCTTGCCATGGGTGTCTCCTTATTATCCGATTTTGCAAACGCGACGACGGCCAAAAGGGTTCCCTTTTGGCCGTCGCGAATCGCCGTATTTTTCAGCGTGGAGAACGCTGTTATCCGAGCGGATATCCCTCTTCGGGATCGGTGACTTCGCTGCCGTTGATCGACAGAGTGTAGCCGCTGGCATTGGACGCTTTTGAGACCGAAATGCGGTATTTGCCGCCGCCCTGTTCCACCTCTGCCGCAAAACCGTCCCATTCCGAAGGGAGCGCCGGCTTTACGTAAAGCCGGCCGGCCTTCAGGCGGATGCCGAGAATGCCTTCGACGGCGGCACGGTAGAGCCAACCGGCGGAACCGGTGTACCAGGTCCAGCCGCCGCGCGACGTGTAGGGATCATGCCCGTAGACGTCGGCCGCCACGACATAGGGTTCGACGCGGTATTGCTCCGCCGAAGCCTTGTCCAGCGCATGGGTGATCGGGTTGAGCATCTGGAAGCAGCGGAAGGCATCGTCGCCCCGCTTCAGCTCCGCCAGCGCCATCACCACCCAGGTCGAGGCATGGGTATACTGCCCACCGTTTTCACGCACGCCCGGCGGATAGGCCTTGATATAGCCGGGATCCCTGGCGGAATTGACGAAAGGCGGGGTGAACAGCCTGATGATGTGGGCATCTTCGTCGACCAGTTGATCGAGCACGGCATCCATCGCCTTGACGGCCCGGGCAGGATCGCCCTCGCCGGAAAGCACGCTCCAGGACTGCGCGATCGAATCGATTCGGCATTCGGGGCTTTCCTTGGAGCCAAGCAACGTACCGTCGTCGAACGTGCCGCGGCGATAGTAGCCGCCATCCCACGCCGCAGTTTCGAGCGCCTTCTTCAATTCGGTGAGATGCGCCGACCAGCGCTCCGCGCGATCAGTGTCGCCACGCTCTTCGGCATAGGGAATGAAGGAGCGCAATGCGCCCGCCAGGAACCAGCCGAGCCAGACGCTGGTACCGCGCCCGCCGATGCCGACGCGGTTCATGCCGTCATTCCAGTCGCCTCCGAGGAACAGCGGTAGGCCGTTCTTCCCCTTGCGTGCGATGGCGAGATCGAGCGCCAGCGCCGCGTGTTCGTAGACGCTCGCCTTGTCCTCGGAAATCTCCGGCTTGTAGAAGGAGTCGTGCTGGCCTTCGAGAAGGGCCGGGCCTTCCAGGAAGGCAAGCTCCTCGTCAAGCACGCTCTTGTCGCCGGTGACGCTGCAATAGTGATGGATTGCGTAACTCAGCCAGACGACGTCGTCCGAGATCATCGTGCGAACGCCCGCACCCGTTCCCGGCAGCCACCAATGCTGCACGTCGCCCTCGCGGAATTGGCGCGAGGCGGCGTTCAGGATCTGCCGGCGAGCGATCGACGGCTCGTGCAGCACGAAAGCCAGCGTGTCCTGCAGCTGATCGCGGAAACCGAAGGCACCGCTTGCCTGATAAAAGGCGGTGCGGGCCATGATGCGGCAGCCGAGGCTCTGATAGGGAAGCCAGGTATTGACGAGATTGTTCATCCCCTGATCCGGCGTCGAAATCTGCAGCCTGCCGGTGAAGTCCTGCCAGAAGGCACGGTTCGCCTCGACGGTACCGTCGAACGAAGCCTTGCGGATATCGGCGATGACGGCGCGCGCTTCCTCTTCCGTCCTGGTATCGCCGAGGAAGAAGGTAAAGTCGCGCTCCTCGCCGGCAGCGAGCTCGATGTCGATCGCCAGTGCCGCGGCCGGATCGCCGTCGAGTTCCGTCGTGCCGGAAAGGACGGCTGAAGAGGTGACGGCCTGCGGCGCATGGATCGTTCCCGCCTTGCCGATGAATTCGCGCCGGCTTGCCGAGAAGCTCGAAAGCGTCTCGCTCGCCGCGAAGAAGGCGGTGCGGTTGGAATAATCGATGCTGTAGGGATTGGTGGCAAACAGCGCCTCCGTCTCCTCGTCATGCTTCGACAGGATGAAAGATGCCGTGCGTCCCGGATTGTTGCCGAGGATCCATTCGACATAACCGTAGAGACGTAGTCTGCGGCCGGTCGAACCGGTGTTGCGCAGGCGCAGGCGCTGCAGTTTCACCGGCTTTTCGCGGGCGATCGTCTGCGTCAGTTCCAGTGCGATATCGTTCTGGATGCTGGAGAAGACGGAATAGCCGAGCCCGTGGCGGGCTTCGAAACGGATGTCCGGCCGGCGGGAAAGTGCTGCGAACGGCGTCATGACGGCGCCGCTGTCGAGATCGGCGAGATAAAACGCCTCACCTGAACGGTTGACCACCGCATCGTTCGACCAGGAGGTCAGCTGGTAGTCGCGCGAGTTGGCGCTCCAGGTGAAGCCCGCGCCTTCCGCGGACACATGGAAGCCGAACTTGTCGTTGGCGATGACGTTGATCCACGGCTGCGGCGTCGCATGGCCGCCGGCGAGACGAACGACATATTCGCGCCCGTCCCGGGCAAAGCCGCCGATGCCGTTCCAGAAGTCGAGATCGCCTTCCTCCTCGATGACGACGGCGGGCACGGCAGGCGGCGGCACCGGCGCAACACGCTTGACGGGAGGCTTGGCGCGCTCGGCCCGTTCCATCTCCTGCAGCTCCTCCTTGGAGGGTGCAAACAACGCGACTGCGCGGTTGATCTGATCGACCACCTTGCCGTTCTTCGCATGCAGGGTGACGCGGGAAGCCGCGATCAGCGCGTGATAGGTAGCCTCCTCCATCAGGTCCTTGCGGACAGCAAAGATATGCTGGCGCAGACCGTCGGCCTGGCCCATGCGGCGCACGTTTTCGCACATGGCGTCGAGCGCGTGCTGCATGTCCTGCGCATAGGAAGAGGCGCGTTCGTTCATGATGACGAGATCGGCGGTGACGCCGCGCGAGCGCAGATATTCCTGCGCCAGCAGCGCCTCGCGGGCGATGTCGAGATCCATGTCGTCGTTGATGCGCAGCGTGAAGATCGGGAAGTCGCCGGAGATTGCCAGCGGCCACAGCGCCGATTGCGACTGCAGGCCGGCCTCGACGGTCCCCTGATCGCTGCGCAGCTGCATGTCGGGATAGACAAGATAGCGCCCGAGATGCTGGAAGGCAGCCGCCTGCTGCGAGGTGACGCCGACATGGCGCATCTGCACCTGCGTGCGCGTCCAGGCCTGGACGAGCTCGTGGTTGAAGGCGTCGGGATGACGGTAGCGGTTGACCGCCTTGTCGACCTCGTCGCGGGTCGGCGCGGCAATCGTCCAAAAGAACACGCTGACCTTCTTGCCGGCCGGCACACGCACGGTGCGGCGCAGCGACATCACGGGATCGAGCACGAAACCGTCGCTGCCGGAAAGCACAGCACCCGGATCGAAGGCGGCCGCATCGGCAAGGCTGCGGCCGCGGCCGATGAACTTGCGACGGTCGGTCTCGAATTCGGTGTGGCGGGTGTCGCCGGCATTGTCGACGATCAGATGCGCGACGCTGATGTTCGGCTCGTTCGGATCGCGCTTGTTGCGTTCCGCCCGGATGACGTCTCCGCGCTTGCCGATCTCGGTTTTGACGAACATCCGGGCGAATGCCGGATGTGCATTGTCGGTATCGTCGGAGGTGATGACGGGTTCGAGGTAGGAGGTGACTTCGATGAAACGGTCTTCCCCACCCATGTTGAGCAGGGTGACGCGGCGGGCCTCGGCATCATGCTCGGTCGCGATGATGCATTCGACCTCGCTCGTCAGCTCGCCGACCGTTTTGGTGAAGTGCGCCTTCTCGTCGGCGAATTCGACCTTGATCTTCTCGCCTTCGACGCCCTTCGGCTCAGCGGTCGCCGACCACCACTCGTTGGTGGCTGTATCGCGCAGGAAGATGAAGGTGCCCCAGCGGTCTTCGGTCGGATCGGCCTTCCAGCGCGAAACGGAAAGACCGTTCCAGCGGGAGTAGCCGGCGCCCGTCGCCGTCAGCATCATCGAATAATGGCCGTTCGACAGGAACACGAGTTCGCGGTCGCGCGAAGCCGGATCGCTGATCTTGCGGAGCTCCGGGCGCAGGAGATCGTCCTGGATGCTGGCGGGCGTATCGGATTCATGCTTGCCGCTCATGACCGGGATGTCGCGCGGCGCCTTTTCCTGCAGCAGGAGTTCGGCCGCCTCGATGACGGGATCGGAATGGAAGAGCTCGCGCAGGTGGCCGTTGAAGGCGACGTTGGCGACAGCTGCGATCGACATGCCGTGATGGTGGGCATAGTAGTTGTAGACCACCGCGCATTTCTTGCCTTCCGGCACGCGCGTCGGCGTGAAGTCGACGGCGTCGTGGAAGCCGAATTTGCCGAGCGCACCGACCTTGCGCAGTTTCTGCAGGTTTTCGAGCGCACCCGGCGGGTCGTACTGGCTGGCAAGCAGCGAGGCGTAGGGTGCGATGACGGCGTTGTGGCCGAGGCCACGCTTCAGGCCCAGCGTCGGCACGCCGAAATTGGTGTATTGATAGTTGAGGTTATGGTCGCGGGCATTGAAGGCCGCTTCCGAGATGCCCCACGGAATGCCGAGCTTGCGGGCATAATTCATCTGCTCGATGACAACGAGATTGTTGGTCTGGTTGAGGATACCCCCGCCGCGCTCCTGCATGACGAGCGGCGGCATCAGGTATTCGAACATCGAGCCGGACCAGGAAACCAGCGCGCCGCGTGAACCCACAGGCACGACCTGGCGGCCGAGGCGATACCAATGCTCTGTCGGCAGGTCGCCCTTGGCGATGCCGAAGAGGCTGGTCAGGCGGCATTCCGAAGCGAGAAGATCGTAGCAGGCCTGGTCGAGTTCGCCGCTTTCGACGCGGTAGCCGATCGACAGCAGGCGCCGCTCCGGCCGGAACAGGAAACCGAAATCCATTGAGAAGGCGAGATCGCGGGCCTTGTCGCGCACCGCCACCAGACGCGGCCTCAGCGCGTCGACCTTGGAAAGGTCGAAGGTACTGTCGGATATATGCGCCTCGCAGACCTTCACCAGCGATGCCGCCCACTGGGTGACCTCTTCGCTCTGCTTCGACTTGACCTCATGGTCGAGATTGGCTGCGAGCTTCTCGATATCGCGCGCGAGAACGGCGAGATTGATGATGCGGATCGAGGCGAATTCGTGCTCGCGCTTGACGGCGGCAAGCGCGTTCTGGAAGCCGACGATGCGCTCTTCCAGCCGCCGGCGCAGCGGACGCACGGTCTTGCGGTCGTCGGGCAGATCCGCCAGCACTTCGCCGAGGATGCCGGCCGTATCGCCGACGCCGTCGAGATTGCCCTGCATATGGGCCGACGGCGCCTCGGCCCAGTTGCGGCAGGCCGACGAAATGGCGATCAGATGACCGGCAAGATTGCCGCTGTCGACGGCCGAGACATAACGCGGCCCAAGCGTCTGCAGCGTATCGGTGTGATACCAGTTGAACAGATGGCCGCGGAACTTCTCCATTCTGTCGATCGTGGCGATCGTCTGCTCCAACCGCTCAAGCGTCTCCTCGAAGGAGAACCAGCCGAAATGCCGGCCGGAGACGACGGAGAGCAGATAGACGCCGATATTGGTCGGCGAGGTGCGCGCCGCGACGATGACATGCGGCGTTTCCTGGATATTGTCCGGCGGCAGGAAGTTCTGCTCGGCCGTCGTGAAGGTCTCGAAATAACGCCAGGTGCGCCGGGCGATCTTGCGCAGTTCGCTCGACACGGAATCGGCCACCTCCAGCCGGTCCTCGGTCTCCGCCGACTGGCTGACATACCAGGCAACGACAGGCGACAGGATCCACAGCAGCGCGAAGGGAATGCCGACGAAGAAGGCACTGCCGCCGGGAAGGGCTGCGAAACCGAGCGCCAGCAGCGCGAGCACCGGCGCATGCCACATCGCCTTGTAATAGGAGATCAGCGTTCCCTGGCCGCCGGCCTGAACGCTGGCGGCGGTTCGCCACTGCAGCATCAGCTTGCGGCTGACCAAGAGGCGGTAGAGCGAACGACCGATCGCATCCGCCATCATGCAGGCCGAGTCGGCGATGAAGACGATGCGCAGCGCAACCTGCGCGTTAGCGGCGGTGATATCGGACCAGACCGTATAGAGATGGGCGCGGGCGACGATATCGCTGGTGCGCGGGATGATGCCGTTGATGAGGGACAGCGTCGGCGCGACGAAGAGGCAGAAGATCAGGAGAATCTGCCAGAGGAGCGCGCCGAGCGGACCCATGAAATACCAGCCGAGAACGGAGGCGAAGAACCAGGCGATCGGCGTCAGCGAGCGGCGCAGATTGTCGAACATCTTCCAGCGGCCGAGCGCCGTGACGCCGTATTTCGGATTGAACATATAGGGCAGGAGCTGCCAGTCGCCGCGCGCCCAGCGATGCTGGCGCGAGGTTTCCACCTCATAGCGGATCGGGAAATCCTCCACCAGCTCGAGGTCGGTGACGAGCGCGCAGCGCGCCATCGAGCCTTCGAGAAGATCGTGGCTGAGCACCGAGTTCTCTTCGATCCGGCCCTTCAGGGACGCTTCGAAGGCATCGACATGATAGAGGCCCTTGCCGGTAAAGGTACCCTCTCCGGCGAGATCCTGATAGACGTCGGAAACCGTGAAGACATAGGGGTCGAGGCCGCGGTTGATCGAAAAGACGCGCTGGAAGACCGACGCATCCTTGCCCGTCGTCAGAGACGGTGTGACGCGCGGCTGCAGCACGCCATAGCCGCTTTCGACGCGGCCGGTTTTCGGATTGATCACCGGACGGTTGATCGGATGATAGAGCTTGCCGACGAGCTTGGTGACGGCGTCACGCATCAGGCGCGTATCGGCGTCGAGCGTCATGACATATTGCACATTGGCCGGCACGGCATTGGCGCCCGGCAGATAGGTCGTGTCGCGGTCGCCGCGCAGGAGCATGTTCAGCTCGTGCAGCTTGCCGCGCTTGCGCTCCCAACCCATCCACACGCCTTCGGACGGATTGTAGAGGCGGCGGCGATGCAGCAGGTAGAAACGCGTCTTGCCATCATAGGCATAGCGGGCGGAAAGATTGGCGATCTCGCGCCTGGCATAGTCGAGAACCTCGAGATCGGCGGGTGTTTCCTCGACATCGCTGTCCGGCCAGTCGCTGAGCAGCGCAAAATAGATTTCGCCGCGCGGATTGGCGAGATAGTGAACCTCGAGATTGCGCACATGATCGTCGACGCTGTCGCGGTTCGAGATCAGGCAGGGCACGACGAGCAGGGTGCGCGCATCCTCCGGAATGCCTTCCTTGAACTCGTAGCCGACGAGACGGGCCGGCGTCACGAAAAAGGAAAGCACGGTGTTGAAGAGACCCGTCGCCCCCTCCGACGCCGGCAGCGAGAACATGATCAGCAGGACGGCGATTTCGATCGGGCCCATGCCGGCATTCGCCATGAATTTGCCGACGATCGCCATGGCGACGATCGTCAGCAGCATGACGGGCACGGCGATCGACAGCCAGTTGAAGCGGCGCACGGCGCGCACGAAATGCTGGGTGATCGTCGGGCGGTAGCTCGCCCGCGCCTCAAGCTTCGGACGCTGTGCGCCCGACAGGAAGCCGCCGACATTCGGTTCATGCGGCTGCGGCTCGCCCGAGGCCTTGGCGGCATCGGTCATGTCGAGCGCCAGCTGGGCGATTTCCATTTCCGTCAACGGCGAGCGCTTGGCCAGCTTCTCGATCTGCTTGCGGTATTTGTTGCGCGAGCCGGAATCGAGAATGCCGTAGTCCGAATGCTCCCAGAGCAGCTTGTCGACATGGCTCACCTGCTCGACCCAGACCGACCATTCGGTATCGTCGATCTCGCGAAGGCTGCGGATGATGTTGCCCATCGTCACATTGCCGGAGGACAGGCGGCTGTGTTCAGCCGTCGTCGCCTCTTCGGTGTTGCGGCCGAGTTCTTCCAGCCGCTCGTCGAGCCAGGTGATCGCGAGGCTCGAGGTTTGCGAGCCGTCGCGCAGGCGGTAGAGGAATTGCGTCGAGAACGTATTGTCCTCGGCAAGCGGCTCCAGCGTCTTCAGATAGGCGGCGGCTTTCGTCGGATCGCTCAGGCGCACCAGCTCGTCGGCCGCTTCGTTGGCGCGGCGGCGCAGGCGCCGGCTGGCTTCGACGCGGCTCGAAATGCGGCGAAGATTTTCGACGAGCACATAGCGCACGAGTGAGGGCAATGCCCAGAGTTCACCGATCCTGAGCGTCTCGTTGGCCTGAAAACCGTCGACCAGCGCCGTCAGGCTCTCCTGCGAGATCGTGCTATGGGTATGGGCGACATAGAGCCAGGCAAGCACGAGCGTGCGCGGCACCTCGACGCCGTCGACGGACATGGTCGGCAATTCGCGGTAGAAGCGGCGGGGGAAGTCACGCCGCACCTCCTGGATTGCCTCTTCGACGATATAGTGATTGTCCAGCAGCCATTCTGCCGCCGGCGTGATGGTCTCGCCGGCCTCGACATCAGTCGCCGTGGTGCGGTAGACGCGAAGGATTTCCTTCTCGTTTTCCTTATGGCGCGCGAAGAAATCGAAGGGGGCGAAAGCCGGCAGCCGGTCGACGCCGTTGCGGGCGACGGCATCGCCCATCGCCTTGATGTCTTCAATGGAAAGGTAGGTCGAGCGGATCGAATCGTTGTGATCGATCTGCTTCGTATCGGGTTCGCGCGAAAGGCTCGGAGAAAGATTGGAAATGGACATGGGTTCGGTTCTGGATCCAAACAAAGTTATGGCTGTTTTGCTCAGCCTTTTGCACTGCTTATCATGACTGCTACATGAACGGAGCCCGATTCTTCGAAGATCGATGAAGGCGGGACAAATGACGCTAGGGCCAAGCGTTTTCGAATGGGTTAAGCCCTGGTTCGGGGCGCAGCCCGACGGGTGATAGGGACCATCGGTATCCTCTCTGCGAAAGCCATGGCGAAAATTTGGACACCATCGGGATAATTCAAGTCAAGGGGTATGAATTGCGGCCTCGGGCGGTTTTTCCGGCCCGCGGGGTGATGGAAATATCCGCCATTTAGAGGTGTCGCGCAAAACCAAAGACCTGAAACTTGGCAAGCGAATTTGAAAGGTCGCGGCACGTTTAAGTCCGCCAATGCAAGAGCTCTTCGATCTCGGACAAAGGAAAGGCGCATGATCGCATGGATCATGCGCCCGGTGACGGTTGGTCCGCCTGTGGAATAGAGTTTGCTTCGCCCGACTGACGGCCGATTGCTGATGTATCAAGAAGAATACAGCAATCTCGCGCAGCCGAAATGCAACAAGAATCCAAGCACGTCGCACGAATAAATTCGATACGACGGCCTCTAGACGGCGTGAAAAAGGTAAAGAAGGATGATGATCGGGATTGGAATACCGATCAACCACAATAGAATACCTCTCATGACCATTCTCCTTTTGACATTCGATTGTCAGGAGAATGCCGAGACAGATTAAATGTTCCGGAATTCGAGAGAGCGGAAACCGCTATAGCTCCGGCACCTGCCGAAGCTTATGATCCGTCGGATTAACCGACGACGCCGCAAACCATGGCTACGACGAAGAGGAAGGCCGCTGTGAAGATCGCTCCATGCAACGCCGCCTGAAACCTGTGGCGCGTCGTCAGCGGTTTCTTGTTTGATGCGGAACCATAGTGGTTCACGTGAGCATGCGAAATACCCAGATCTGCCATATGTCGCCTCCGTTGTTATTATGCGGCCGGTTGTGCGGCTCGCGGTCATATTCTTATATTCTCTATCAGGTAGGTAGAGATAAATTTCCGTCTAGAGCGAACGGAAGGAAAAATTCAACCAGCCCTTTTAGCAGAGCGTGCGCCATGCCCAGATCAACGAGCGTTCAACGACGTTCTCGTTCTCAAGCGGATTGGCAGGCGTGTCGATCAGCCGGCGGTCTTTTTCCGCAGGAAGGGATACTGAACCCTGTTCCCTGCGCTCGGCTTTGACGGGAGGATCGAGGTAACCCATGGTCATCCCACCGAGAAAGAACATGCCTCAACCTCCATCGATCACGAAAGCTAACAATCGTTAACGGGATCATGACAGAACCGGGGCAACTGTCAATAGTCTAGCTGATTGGTCGTCTTTTAGGAAAACATTATCCTTAACGCCGTCGCCGATCTTTTCTTTTCAAGAACTTGAAAAGATTACCCTTCAGGCTTTGACGAAACCCTTGCTGGCGATCATCAAATTTCTCGTATAGTCCGCCTGAACTAAGCCTTTCGCCAGCTCTTCCGAGCTCAACCGCTCGACGACGGCGCCGTTGCGCATCACGGCGAGCCTGTCGCACATATGGGTGATGACACCGAGATCGTGGCTCACCATCACGAAGGTGAGTTTGCGGTCGCGCCGGATCTGTTCCAGCAGGTTCAGCACCTCCGCCTGAACCGAGGCATCGAGCGCAGAGGTCGGCTCATCGAGCAAAAGAATGGACGGCTCGACGATCAGCGCCCTTGCGATCGCCACACGCTGCCGCTGGCCACCGGACAACTGGTGCGGGTAGCGGAAACGGAAACCATTGCCGAGGCCGACCTCGTCAAGGGCGCGCGCGATGCGCCTTTCGCCGTCGGCGATACCGTGAATGGCAAGCGGTTCGAGCAGAAGCCGGTCGATCGTCTGGCGCGGATGCAGCGAGCCATAGGGGTCCTGGAAGACCATCTGCACGCGCCGGTAGAAGGCTTTGCTGCGTTTCGAACCTCTCAGCGCTTCGCCGTCGATATGGATCGTCCCGCCGCTAACCGGCGCAAGCCCGGCAACGGCGCGCAGCAAGGTCGACTTGCCCGAGCCGGACTCGCCGACGAGGCCGAAGGATTCGCCGCGTTCCGCGGTAATGTCGACATCCTTCAGCGCATGAAACTGATCGTAGACGACGCTGAGATTATCGATCGCGAGAGCTGCGTTCATGCCGCCCACTCCGGCCTGCGGTCGAGCACCGGCAGCGGATGTCGGTTTACGCCGATCTCGGGCATGCAGTTCAGCAACCCTTTCGTATAGGGATGCTGCGCATGTTTGAGATCGGCGGCCGCGAGCTCTTCGACGATCTTCCCGGCATACATGACGATGACACGATCACAGAAGGAAGAGACCAGCCTCAGGTCGTGAGAGACGAAGATCAGCCCCATGCCGCGCTCTGACACCAGCCTGTCCATGATCCTCAGCACATCGAGCTGCACCGTCACGTCGAGCGCCGAGGTCGGCTCGTCGGCGATCAGCAGTTCGGGTCCGGCAATCAGCATCATGGCGATCATCGCGCGCTGCCCCATGCCGCCCGAGACCTCGTGCGGGTGCAGGTCGAATACTCGTTTCGGATCGCGGATCTGCACCGCTTCCAGCATGGCGAGCGCCCGATCGCGCGCTTCTGCCTTGCCGACCTTCTCATGCGTGCGCAACGTTTCGCAAATCTGCCGCCCGATCGTCATGACGGGGTCAAGCGAATATTTCGGATCCTGCAGGATCATGGCGATGCGCTTGCCGCGCAGGCTGCGCCTTTGCGCGGCAGAAGCCTTGATGAGGTCGATGCCGCTGAAATCGAGCCTGTCGGCGGTGACGATGCCGTGTTTCGGCGTCAGCCCCATGATGGCACGGCCGGTCTGCGACTTGCCGGAACCGGATTCGCCGACGATGCCGAGCCTTTCCTTGCCGAGCGTGAAGGAGACGCCGCGCACCGCCTCGATCACGCCGGTCCGCGTGGGGTAGCTGACCTTGAGGTTATCGACCGTCAGAAGCGTTGTCATTGCCCGCTCTCCTTCGGGTCGAGCGCATCGCGCAGGCCGTCGCCGAGCAAGTTGAAGCCCAGGCTGACGATGAGGATGGCGATGCCGGGCATCGCCGCGACCCACCATTGATCAAGGATGAAGCGTCGTCCCGAGGCGATCATCGCACCCCATTCCGGCAGCGGCGGCTGTGCGCCGAGGCCGAGAAAGCCGAGACCGGCCGCCGTCAGGATGATGCCCGCCATGTCGAGCGTCACCCGCACGATCAGCGAGGAAATGCAGAGCGGCATGACGTGACGCACGATGATGCGCAGCGGCGAGGCGCCCATCAGCTTCACCGCCGAGATATAGTCGGAACGCCTGACCGTCAGCGTCTCGGCGCGGGCGATGCGGGCATAGGGCGGCCAGGAGGTGATGGCGATGGCGATGATCGCGTTCTGAATGCCGGGGCCGAGGGCAGCGACGAAGGCAAGCGCCAGCACCAGCTTCGGAAAGGCGAGAAAGATATCGGTGATGCGCATCAGCGTCGCATCGACCCAGCCGCCGGCATAACCCGATACCGTGCCGACGATCAGCCCGATCGGCGCGGAGATGATGGCGACGAGCCCGACGACGAGCAGCGTCAGCCGCGAGCCGTAGATCAATCGCGAAAAGATATCACGGCCCTGATCGTCCGTACCGAGCAGGAAGCCGTCCGTTCCCGGCGGCAGCAGGCGGGCATTGCGCAGATCGCCGACGACCGGATCGTGCGTGGCAATGAGATCGGCGAAAGCCGCCACCAGGAGCAGCCCCACGATAACAAGCAGACCGACGACGGCGAGCCTGTTTGCCGTGAACTGTCGCCAGGTGACATAGGCGCGGCCGAGGCGGGCCTGTGTGCGCGATTGTGGCCGGTCGGAAAGCAGCCATTCGCGGCGGCTCATCGCAGGGGATGGGCTGGCGGGAACCGTCATCGGTTTCGCGTCCTCGGGTCGAGTGTCCGGTAAAGAAGATCGGACAGAAGGTTGATGCCGATGAAAACAGTGCCGATGACGATCGTGCCGCCGAGCACGGCGTTCATATCGGCGTTCTGCAGCGAATTGGTGATGTAGAGCCCGATGCCCGGCCATGAAAAGACGGTCTCTGTCAACACCGACCCCTCGAGCAGGCCGGCATAAGAAAGCGCAATGACCGTGACGAGCGGCACGGCGGCGTTGCGCAGGGCATGCCCCCAGATCACCCGCGTTTCCGAAAGCCCCTTGGCGCGCGCGGCAACGATATATTCCTGCGAAAGCTCGTTCAGCATGAAGCTGCGCGTCATCCGGCTGATGTAGGCGAGGGAGAAATAGCCGAGCAGGGATGCCGGCAGGATGATGTGGCGAAAGACATCGTAGAAGACATCCCACTGCCCCTGCCAGGCGCTGTCCAGCAGATAGAAGCCGGTGATCGGCGTGAACGTATATTCGAAGACGATGTCGATGCGGCCGGGAAAGGCCACCCAGCGCAGCTGCGCATAGAAGATCACCAGTGAGATCAGCGCCAACCAGAAGATCGGCACCGAATAACCGATGAGGCCGACGACGCGCACGACCTGGTCGGCGATGCTGCCGCGGCGAACCGCGGCAAGAACGCCGAGCGGCACGCCGACGCAGGCACCGATGAGCGTTCCGAGCGTCGCAAGCTCGACCGTTGCCGGGAATGCACGGCGGATATCCACCATCACAGGATTGGTCGTCAGCACCGAATTGCCGAAATCGCCGGACAGGATGCCTTTGATATAGATATAGAACTGCTCATAGAGCGGCAGGTCGAAACCCATCTCGCGTCGTACGCGCTCGACGACATGAGCTGGCGCGCGATCGCCGAGAATGGCGAGCACGGGATCGATCGGCACGACGCGGCCGATGAAGAAGGTAACGGCCAGCAGGCCGAAATAGGTGGTGACGGCGGCAAACAGGAACCGCCCTAGCGCCTTTGCGAAGGCGCCGGCGCGGCCCTTTCGGGGCCGCGCCTCCTGTGTTGTTTCCACGGAACTCAAGCCAGTCAATCCCGCCGAATTATTCCTTGGCAATCGGACCGACGAAATTGGTATCGAAGCTCGGACCGAGCTTGAAGTCCGTCACGCTCTTGCGGTAGCCGGCCACTTCGGTCTGCTGGAAGATGAAGACGAAGGGGCTGTTTGCCAGATACTTCTTCTGGATATCCTGGTACATGGCGGCGCGCTTGGCGGCGTCACGTTCCAGAAGGGCGGCCTTGGCTTCCTTGTCGAGTTCAGGCGCCTCCCAGGTGTTGCGCCATGCGAGCGTCTTCACCGTGCCTGCGTCGGAATTGTCGGGATTACCGGTAAAGGTATCGGCATTGGAATTCGGGTCGAAATAGTCCGAGCCCCACTGGCCGATATACATGTCGTGGGTACGGGCGCGATACTTGGTCAGCGTCTGCTTGCCGTCGCCCGGAATGATTTCCATCTTCACGCCGGCCTGCGCCAGCGTCTGCTGCATGGATTCGGCGATACCCGTCACCGGCTGCGTGTTGCGCACATCCATCGTGATCGAGAAACCGTTGGGCACGCCGGCCTTGGCGAGCAGCTCCTTGGCCTTGGCAACGTCGAGCTTGTAGGGATTTTCGTCGAGCGCGCCGAGCTGGCCCTTCGGCAGGAAGGTCTGGTGGATTTCGCCGATCCCCTTGATCAGGGTCGCGCCGATCGCATCGTAGTCGACCAGGTACTTGAAGGCTTCCTGGACCTCAGGCTTCTTCAGGTTCTCGTTCTTGTTGTTCAGGCTGACGTAGTAGATCGTGCCCTTGGGCGCGCTTGTCGTTGCCAGATCGGCATTCTTGGAAACGGCATCAATGTCGCCCGGCTCCAGGTTGCGGGCGATGTCGATATCGCCGGCTTCGAGCGCCAGCCGCTGTGCCGAACTTTCCTTCATATAGCGATAGATCACGCGGTTGAGCTTCGGCTTGTCGCCATAGTAATTGTCGTTGCGTTCCAGCACGACGACTTCGTTGGCCCGCCACTCGCGCAATTTGAAGGCGCCGGAACCGGCATAACCGGTCTTCAGCCATTCATTGCCGAAATCATTGTCGTATTTGTGCTCGGCATCCGGCGTCACCGCCTTCACATGTTCCAGCACCAGCTTCTTGTCGACGACGGAAGCGACCGTTGCCGTCAGGCAGTTCAGCACGAAGCTCGGCGCATAGGGCTTGTCGACCGTGAAGACGAAGGTATTGGCATCGGTCGCCTTGGCCTTTTCGGCAACATTGTCGCCAGTCAGGCCGAACTGGGTGAGGATGAAGGCCGGGCTCTTGTCGAGCTTGACGGCGCGCTCGAACGACCATGCGACATCTTCGGCGGTGATCGGATTTCCGGAGGCGAACTTCAGGCCTGATTTCAGCTTGAACGTATAGGTCAGGCCGTCATCGGAAACGCTCCAGCTCTCGGCGAGATCGCCCTTCACCTTGGACGTATCGTTGATGTCGAGACGAACGAGCAGGCTGTAGCTGTTGCTGGTGACTTCGGCGGTCGAAAGCTCGAAAGCCTCGCCCGGATCCATCGTGATGATATCATCGATGGCAAAACCCTCGACCAGCGTATCCTTGGGTGTCTCGGCAAAAGCGGCAGGCGCCGCCATCATCAGGAGCGAAAGAGCGGCTCCGGCTGAAAGCACACGGAAATTGCGGCTGAGCTTGGTGATCATCATGGTTTGTTCCCCTGTTTTTGATTGGATGAAAAGGCTTAGGCGCGGTCCTCCCGCCAAGCTTGGGCCAGAATGCGAAGCCAGTTTTCACGGGCAAGTTTTGCGAGGTCGGCATCAGCATAGCCAACCTCCTTGAGAGCGGCAATCAGCTTCTGATTGCCAGCCGCATCACCGATTTCCTCGGGAATGGTAGCACCATCGAAGTCCGAGCCGAGCGCCACGCAGTCGATGCCGATACGGTTCACGAGATAGTCGATGTGGCGGATCATGTCGGCCAGCGGCGTATCGCTGTCCGAGCGACCGTCGGGACGCAGCATGGCGGTGGCATAGTTGATGCCGACGAGCCCGCGGCTTTCGCGGATCGCGTCGAGCTGCCTGTCCGTCAAGTTGCGTGCGACCGGGGTCAGCGCATGGGCATTGGAGTGGCTTGCGACCAGCGGCTGGTCCGTCGTTTTCGCCACGTCCCAGAACCCCTTCTCGGTGATATGGGCGAGGTCGATCAGGATACCGAGGCGATTGCATTCCCTCACCAGCGCGAAACCGGCATCGGTGAGACCGGGTGCCGTATCCGGCGACATCGGGAAGGCGAAGGGCACGCCGTGGCCGAAGACATTGTGCCGGCTCCAGACCGGCCCCAGCGAGCGAAGCCCCGCCGCATAGAATACCTCGAGCGCAGAAAGATCGGCGCCGATCGCCTCGCAGCCTTCCATATGCATGACCGCGGCGAAAATGTCGTCGGCCATGGCGCTGCGGATATCCTTCACCGTCCGGCAGAGCCGCCAGGCGCCCGCCTGGTCGAGCCGCAGCGCGATCGCCGCCATCTCATTGGCAATGGCAAGGGAAGGCAGCGGATCGAGAGGAGCCGCCATCGGCGTCACATAGCGGCCTTCGGCATCCGGATCGGCGAAGACGAGATCACCCGAGGGAATATAGATGGCGCAGAGACCGCCCGAAAGACCGCCCTCTTTCGCACGACGCGCATCGATATGGCCGACCGTCGTGCCGTCTGCGAATTCGGCGATCGGGTCACTGCCGTCTTTTGCATGTGTCCAGAGTCGAAGGAGAACGTCGTTGTGACCGTCAAATACGAATTGCATCTGTCTTCCTGCGCTGCCCTACTGCATATTCCTTAAATCGGAATCGATTTAAGAAGTAAATTATGCAGCATTCCAAAGTGCTACAGCGTCCTTTGCGCGTCTTTTCAGACGCGCGGCGCTGCAGAGGGCGAATGAAGCAGTCAGAATAGAAAAGCTGACGGAATTCGCCACCTCTTTTTTCAGAAATTCGTCATCGACGTCCGGAGCTTCGCCGGAATCGAAACGGGGGCCGAAGCCCCCGCGAAAAACCTCGGATCGTATGGCCGCAGATCAGTGCTTGCGGCGTTTCTTCTGTCGGTAGACGTCGATGACGACGGCCGCGACGATGATGAAGCCCTTGACGATCTCCTGGTAATAGGCGTCGATCCTGAGGAAGGTGAAGCCTGATGTCATGACGCCGAGGATGATGGTGCCGATGACGGTGCCGGTGATGCGCCCGACGCCGCCGGTCAGCGAGGTGCCGCCGATGACGGTTGCGGCGATCGCGTCGAGTTCATATCCGACGCCCATGCTCGCCTGTGCGGTTTCGGCGCGGGCCGCCGTAACGATCCCGGCCAGGCCGGCAAGCAATCCGGCAATCACGTAGACTTTGACGAGATGCGCCTCGATGTTGATGCCGGAAACGCGCGCCGCCTGCGGGTTCGCGCCGATGGCATAAGTGAACTTTCCGTAGCGGGTATAGCGCAGCGCAATGTGAAAGATCAGCGCAACGACCAGGAAGACGACGACCGGCCACGCCTTGGTTCCGATGAAATGAAACTGCTCGGTGATCCCGGAAACCGGTTGGCCCTTGGTGTACCACTTCGCCACGCCTCTGGCCGACACGAACATGCCAAGCGTTGCAATGAACGGCGGGATCTTGGTGTAGGCGATGAGCGCGCCGTTCGCCAGACCCGCGGCCGCCCCGATCAACAGGCCGACGAGGATCGGCACGACGGCCGGCAGGTCGGTCAGCGATGGGAAGACGGCCCGCCCCCAGGTCGAGGACTGGGCGAAACTGGTCGCGATCATCGCCGTCATGCCGACGACCGAGCCTGACGAAAGATCGATGCCGCCGGTGATGATGACCTGCGTGACGCCGACGGCGATGATGCCGATGACGGAGACCTGCAGGATCATGATCGTCAGGCGCTGCGAATTCATCAGGAAGCTCTGGCCGATGAACATCCAGCCGAGCACTTCATAGATGAGCGCAATGCCGACGAGCACGAGGAAAATGCTGAGCTCAGTCGGCAAGCGCCGCCGCCGTTGACGGGTTGCGAGCGGAGCCGCGCCCTCTACTGCCTTGGTACTCATGTCAAACCTCCCTTGGGCGATGGCCGACGGCGCATCACTGCGCAGCCAGCTCCATCACCTTGATCTGCGTTGCTTCATCGCGATTGAGGAAACCGGTCACGCGCCCCTCATGCATGACCATGATGCGGTCACTCATCCCGAGAACCTCGGGCATTTCGGACGAGATCATGATGACTGCCACGCCGTTTCGCGCCATCTCCGTCACCAGCCGGTGGATTTCCGCCTTGGCGCCGACATCGATGCCGCGCGTCGGCTCGTCAAGGATCAGGATCCGCGGATTGGTGAGCAGCCAGCGCCCGATCAGCACTTTCTGCTGATTGCCGCCCGAAAGGTTTTCCACCCGCTCGTAAAGATTGGGCGTTTTCACCCGCAACTTTTTTGCCATGTCTTCGCAGGTCGCTTCGATGGCGCCCTGCTGCACGAAACCGCCCTTGACATATCTGTCCTGCAGAACAGCGATCTGCATGTTCTCGAGAATATCGAGGATCAGCAGACAGCCGGTATCTTTGCGGTCCTCGGTCAGGAACGCCATCTGGTGACGGATAGCTTCGGTCGGCGACGAAATCGTCACCGGCTTGCCGTAGAGTTCGATCGAGCCGGAGCTTGCCGGCGTCACGCCGAACAGCGTTTCGGCGACATTCGAACGCCCGGAACCGACAAGGCCGGCCACGCCGAGAATCTCGCCCGCCCTTACCTCGAAGGAGACGTTCTTGAAGACGCCGTTGAGGCAAAGATCCTTGACGGAGAGCATGACCTCGCCGATCGGCACTTCTTCTTTCGGAAACATCTGGGTGATTTCGCGCCCGACCATCATGCGGATGATGTCGTCGCGGGTAACGTCGGTCGAAGCGTGCGTGCCGATATATCGGCCGTCGCGGAAGACCGAGAACTCGTCGGCGATCTCGAAAAGCTCGTTCATCTTGTGGGTGATGTAGACGATGCCGATGCCCTGAGATCTGAGATCGCGGATGATGCGGAAGAGATGCTCGACCTCGCGCTCCGTCAGCGCCGAAGTCGGCTCGTCCATGATCAGCACGTCGGAATTATAGGAAACGGCCTTGGCAATCTCGACCATCTGCCGGTTGGCGACCGACAGGTACCGGACCTCGATGTCGGGATCGATGTCGATATTGAGCCTGGTAAATAGTTCCTCGGTCATGCGGTGCATGACGCCGTGATCGACGAAACCGAGGCGGTTCTTCGGTTCGCGGCGGATCCAGATGTTTTCCGCGACCGTCATGAACGGCATCAGGTTCAGTTCCTGATGGATCATGGCAATCCCGTTCTCCAGTGCGTCAAGCGGAGATTTCAGCCGGATCTCGACGCCTTTCAGGCGGATATCGCCCTTGTCGGGTATGTAAATGCCGGCGAGGATCTTCATCAATGTCGATTTGCCGGCGCCGTTTTCGCCCATCAGCGCATGCACGGAGGCGCGCTTCAGCCGGAACTGCACGTCGTCCAGCGCGATGACACCTGGAAATTCCTTGCGAACGCCCTCGGCGCTCAGCAGATATTCCGCGTTCGGAACTGCGCCGCTCGCGCGCACGGCGGCCATGGTTGTCGGACTGACGGCCATATCATCTCCTCCGGATACGGACAGGCGGAAAGGATGCGGGCGAAGCCCGCATCCTGTTGGCACTCGTCTCAGTTCTTGGTGACGAAGTCCTTGACGTTGGCAGGCGTGACGAGCTGGAAGGGAATATAAACCTTCTTGTCGATCTTTTCGCCCTTGGCGAGCTTGAGCGCAGCATCGAGCGAGCCCTTGCCCTGGCCGGCGGCATCCTGGAAGACGGTGACGTCGAGATCGCCTGCCTGCATGGCGGCAAGCGCGTCCTGCGTGGCGTCGACACCGCCGACGACGACCTTGGTCATGTCCTTGCCGGCCGCCTTCAGCGCCTGGATGGCGCCGATCGCCATTTCGTCGTTGTTGGAGATCACTGCGTCGAATTCGATGCCGCTGGAGAGCCAGTTGGTCATCAGGTCGGCGCCCTGGGTGCGATCCCAGTTGGCCGTCTGCTCTTCGACGATCTTCAGCCCCTTGCATTCATCCGTCTTGACGACGTCGTGAACGTCCTGGGTGCGCATGCGCGCAGCCTGGTTGGAAAGCTCGCCCATGATGACGACGGCCGTGCCCTTGCCGCCGAGGATACGGCAAATTTCCTTGGTTTCCAGCGTGCCGGATTCCTGCTCGTTGGAAGCAACGAAGGCCTGCTTTTCCGGCAGCGTGTCGACGTTAACAGGCTGGCGGTTGACGTAAACCAACGGGATGCCAGCGTCAGCGGCGAGCTTCGACATCGCGGTGGTCGCATCGGTATCGACAGGGTTGACGATGATCGCATCGACCTTGGATGCGATGAAGTTCTGAATCTGGCTCTGCTGCTTGGAAACGTCGTTCTGCGCGTCTTCGACCTGCAGCGTGACGCCGCTCAGCGTCTTGGCATAGTCGGTCATGCCGTTGCGAAGAACGGTCAGGAAGTTGTCGTCGAACTTCGCCATCGAGACGCCGACGGTTTCTGCGTGAGCGGCCGTCGACATGACGAGCGCCATCGCAGTGCCCAGGATAAACTTTTTCATTTCACTTCCTCCACAAGCGGTGCCCGGCTGCACCCTCCTCACGCCGGAGCCCCAGGCAATTTGCCCTGAAGCCGCAATCCCCTGCATGCGCCACCTCTCCCGCGGCGCTCCGCAAAAACGGAACAAACAAACCGTAAAATTTGCTCTGCGGAATATTCATTCCATTTTCTGGGAACGACGTCAAGCCTCTTTAGCGGCGGCGGCGAGACGAAGACGCGGGGAAAAATGCCGGGGCTTTGCCACCGGCGCCTTGCATTCCCCACATTGTGAAAGGCGAAGAGAACCTCCATCTATGGGAGGGCCGAAGGCAGGCTCATGGCCGTGGCGCCTTCGCCCTATCGCCGCGGCCGGATCATTTGAAGATTTTGGAGACAGGACAGATGTCCATTTCGATGTATCGCCTTACCGTTCCCATGTTCCAGCGCGGCCTTGCCAGCTTGAAAACCTATCTCGACAAGGCCGAAGCCTATGCGAAGGAAAAGAATTTCGATCCCGTCATATTGATCTCCACCCGGCTGGCGCCGGACATGCTGCCGCTTTCCGGCCAGTATCAGCGCGCCAGCGACAGCGCCAAATTCACCCTCGCCCGCCTGACCGCGACCGAGGCTCCGAAGTTCGAGGACAACGAGAAGACGTTCGACGAGCTACGTGAGCGCCTGGAAAAAACCGCAGCCTATCTCGCCGGCTTCTCGGCCGAAGCGCTGGAAGGCACGGAAAGCCGCGAGATCACCCTGCCGGGCAAGAGCGGTATCGTGCTGCCGGGCGACGAATATGTCGCCACCTTCGCCCTGCCGAACTTCTATTTCCACGTTGCGACAGCCCACGCCATCCTGCGCAACCAGGGTACGCCGATCGGCAAGCGCGATTATCTCGGTTAGAAAGATATCAGGGCCGGCGCTTGACCGGCCCTTTTTCCGTGAGTTCGATATAGGCGAGCGTCTGGTCCAGATGCCGCCCCCTCAGCGAAAGCAGCTTCTCGGCATAATCGAGCCGGATCGCCGCATAGGCCGGATCAGCAGCGACATTGTCGAGCTCCATCGGATCGTCGCGGAGATTGAAGAGCAGCGGCGGCAGCCCGGTGAAATGCACGTATTTGAACCGCGCGTCGCGGATCACCGCGAGATTGCATTCGTTGGATCTCAACCCGAAATACCGCTCCGCCTCGCCCCCGGCGATATCACGGAAATCAAATTCCCAGAATGCCGCATCCCGCCAGCCCTCTGCCCGCCCGCCCGTGACGAACGGCATCAGCGAGCGGCCGTCGAGCCCGTTTGCCGCTTCGATGCCGAGCCTTTCGCAAAGGGTGGGAAAAATATCCGCGGCACTGGTGAAATCGTCGACGGTTCCGCCTGCGGCAGTTGCAGGATCGCGGATCACCAGCGGAATATGATAGCTGCCGTCAAAGAAGCCGCCCTTGCCGAGCGTCCAGTGATCGCCGGCCATCTCGGCATGGTCGGAAGTGAAGACGATCAATGTATCTTCCCATGTGCCGGCATCTTTCAGGGCCTGCCAGATACGGCCGAGCTGCGTATCGACCTCCGATATCATGCCGTAATAGATTGCCCGGATCGCCGCGAAATCCTCCGCGTTCCAGTCGCTGACCTGTCCTGTCGCACCGTAGACGAAGCTGCCCTTGTCGGAGCGCGGCATGGCATAGGCGAGATAGGGATGGCTGTCCTCTTCCGCCTGGCGGTTTGGCGCACGCGCAAAAGCCGGACCGTCACCAGATTTGAACATCCGGTTGAACGGCTCCGGCACGGAGAACGGCGGATGCGGGCGCAGGAAGGAGACATGCGCAAACCAGGGCCTGTCCTGCTCGCCCATCCAGCGGATGAACTCGCCGGCCAGGAAAGCCGTCTGCGTCTCGTCGCGCGAGTAGGCCGGCGCCGCATCGGAAATTTCTCCCGGCGCAGCCCCGACGGGAATATGGATGTCGCGGCTAACGGCATTCGCGTGACCGCGGGACCTGAGCCAGGAGAGCCACTGCCTCTCGTGCTCCGGCAGTAGCTGGCGGGCGGTGAAGCCCGGCAACACGCCTTCATAGGTCGTCAGGTGGGGATCGTTCCCGTTCATGCCGCGCGGATCGGGCGCCGTGTCGGTATAGCCGAACAGCGTCGGATCGTATCCGCACCGCCGGGCCGCCAGCGCCAGATTGTCGAAGCGGGCATCGAGCGGCGAACCATTGCGGCAGACACGATGGTTCATCTGATAGAGGCCGGTATAAAGCGTCGCCCGCGCCGGCGAGCAGGGTGCGGCCCCGGCATAATGGCGCCGGAAGAGCGTACCTTCCCGCGCCAGCGCATCGACAGCAGGTGTTTTCACGCAAGGATGCCCGACGCCCGACAGGCAATCGCCGCGCCACTGATCCGCCGTGATCAGCAGGACGTTCGGCCGGCGGCTTCGTTCAATGCTGGTTGGATTTTGCATGCCAGTTCCAGGCGGAGCGGATGATCTGAGACAGATCATATTGCGGCACCCAGCCGAGCACGTCGCGCGCCTTGTCGTTATTGGCGACCAGAGTGTGCGAATCGCCTTCGCGCCGGCCGATATATTCGACCGGGAAAGGTCTGTTCGACACGTCCTCGATCGCGCCGAGCAATTCCTTCACCGTCGTGCCGGTGCCCGTGCCGAGATTGAGTGCGACGGATTCTCCGCCTTTCAAGAGATACTCGACGGCGCGCACATGCGCATCGGCAAGATCCAGCACATGGATATAGTCGCGCACGCAGGTACCGTCGCGGGTCTCGTAATCGCTGCCGAACACCTTGAAACCTTGCCGGCGCCCGAGCGCGGCATCGATCGCCAACGGTATCGCATGCGTTTCCGGCTGGTGCCATTCGCCGATCCGGCCCTCGAAGTCGGCGCCGGCCGCATTGAAATAGCGCAACACTACCGAGCGCAGGCTCCTGTACTGGTCGTAGTCGGCAAGCGCCTGCTCGACGATATATTTCGTTCGTCCGTAGGGATTGATCGGCACCTGCCGGTGCGTCTCGTCGAGCGGCACGCTCTGCGGCAGGCCGTAGGTCGCGCAGGTCGAGGAGAAAACGAAGGCATTGACACCGGCCGCCTGCGCCGCCGAAAGCAGCGTCAGGGTGCCGATCACATTATTCTCGTAGAAGGAAACCGGATCCTTGACCGATTCGCCGACCTCGATCAGCGCTGCGAAATGCAGGATCGCCGCCGGCTTGTGCTTGGCCAGTACCTCATCCAGCCGGGCGCGGTCGCGAATATCGCCTTCCTCGGCCGGTCCCCATTTGACGAACTCGCGATGGCCGTTCGAAAAATTGTCGAAGACGACGGGCTTATAGCCCTTGTTTGCCAAGTCGAGGCATGTATGCGAGCCGATATAGCCGGCCCCGCCGACAACAAGAACCGTTTCACCTGCCATGTATCACCCTTGTTATTCAATGAGAGATAGGTGGAACCTAGACGAGATACACGTCAATAAAAAGAAAGAACTGCAATCAACCTGAACGGACAATACGTCAAATGGCGATATCGCTTCCGGCCGGCACAGGGTTCACCGCGGGGCATTGACGCGAATGTTGGCGCATTATTCGCGTGATTTGCATAATCGTCTGATCTAGTGGGCGAAGAATGATTTCGGCGGAGGGCACGATATGAAAAAGGCGATCATCGTCTGGGGCGGCTGGCAGGGTCACGAGCCTGAACAATGCGCCGGAATCGTCGCCGATCTCCTGCGCGAAGACGGATTTGCCGTCGAAGTGACCGGTGATCTCGGCATCTTCGCCTCGCTTCAGCTCGCAAAGGCTGATCTTCTCGTGCCCGTTATCACCGGCGAAACGCTTGAAAAGGCCCATGCCAGCGCCCTGGTCGAGGCTGTACGCGGCGGGCTTGGGCTCGGCGGCCATCACGGCGCGCTCGCCACTTCCTTCAAGGAAAGCGCTGCCTTCCGCTATGTCTCCGGCGTCACCTGGGTCGCCCATCCCGGCAACATCATCGATTTCCGCGTCGGCATCACCCGACAGAACGACCCTGTCATGGAGGGCATTCCCGACTTCGACTATCACTCCGAGCAATATTACCTCCACTACGATCCGAGCGTCGAAATTCTCGCGACGACGACCTTTACCGGCGCTTACGATCCGGCGGCGCGCAATGTCGTCATGCCCGTGGTCTTCAAGCGCCATTTCGGCGCCGGCCGCATCTTCTATTCCGCCCTCGGCCACGTCGCCGCCGAATTCGACCATTCCTATATGCCGCTGATCCTGCGGCGCGGTCTCGGCTGGGCCGCCCGTCAATAGAGTTGGACCGGTGGGGAGCAGGCGCTTGCCGATCATCCGGCCGCGCCATATCTTCCCCTGCATGCAGGACCGCTTTTCTTTCTTCCCGGCAACCGCCGACCGCCTGACCGATATAGAAGCGGTCTTCGACGATTGCTCCAGCGGCCGGAATTGCCGCTGCGCTTACTGGTATCTTCCGAATGCCGACTACAAAGCGGGATGGGGTGAGGGAAATCGCAGCTGGTTTCGAAGCCTCATTACCCAGTCGCGCCCGCCCGGTATTCTCGCCTGCAATGAGGACGAGCCGGCCGGATGGTGCGGTGTGGCTCCGCGCACCGTCTTCGACCGGCTGCGCCGCTCGAAACCCTTTGCTCCCGTTGACGACAGGCCGGTCTGGTCGATCAATTGCTTCATCGTCCGCAAGCCGTTCCGCCGTCAGGGCTTCTCACGCCTGCTGCTGAAACACGCCGTTGAGTTTGCAAGGGCAAATGGCGCTGAATGCCTCGAGGCCTATCCCGTCGATCAGGCGGCCCGTGCTTCGAACGGCGCCGAACTCTATCCGGGAACGCTTTCGATGTTCCTCGATGCAGGCTTCGTCGAAGTGACGAGACGCCTGCCGGCAAGACCGATCGTCCGCCTGGAATGTCGCTGACTATTCTGGTTGCAAAAATCGCTCCGTGGTTTTTCCTGTGCCATTCCGGACACGAAACCGATAAGCACCTTTGCTGAAATTGCCTTAAAGGGCCGCTTTCCGCTGCCGCTCGTTCTCGACTTCGAGGGTCGGCTCGTCATAGATCCGCATCAGCCGCCCGGCTGCCTTCAACTTCTCGATGAGATCGTTTCCATCGGGCGAGGCCTTCGTCAGCTCCAGCTGCTCGAATTCCCTCATCGCCTGCATCCAGTGGCTTTCCCCACGCCCTTCCGGCCGGCCTTCCGATTCCCACAGCGAATAAGCGCGCTGGCTGACCCAGGCGTCTTTATTATGACTCATTATCAACCCCAGCGAGAAATTTGGAAACAATATTCGACAGGCATCAAGGTGCCAAAACCGGCTTTAGGAGTCGTTACGAGGCAGCGTTAGTTTTTAGCTAATACAGAGGCGCCGAGGGATTAACCCTTGCGCACATTCCCCACCTTGGCCTCGTACCGCCTCCAAGATAGGGTCATGGCAGAAACGACGGCGATGACCCATGGCAGCCAAGACAACACTCAATGCGAAGAATCTCGAATCCCTTGGCGCCCCGCGCCTTGCCGAGCTGCTGATCGAGATCAGCACGGGCAGCGCCGCCCGCAAGCGACGGCTCCGCATGGAGCTTGCCGGCAACCACGGCGGCGTCGAGGTAGCGCGTGAGGTGCGAAAGCGGCTTGCCAGCATTGCCCGCGCTCGCACTTTCATCGACTGGCGCAAAGTGAAGGCGCTGAAAAGCGACCTGGAAACGCAGCGCAAGACGATCACGGAGACTGTTGTCGTCGATGATCCCAAAGAGGCCTTCGAACTGATATGGCAGTTCCTCGCACTGGCGGATTCAATCTTTGAGAGATCCAACGACGGCAGCGGCTCGCTCCTCCAAAGTTTTCATCAGGCTTGTGAGGATGCCGGCGCAATCGCCCTCGCCGCCAGGATCGATGTCAGCGTTCTGGCCGATAAGGTGTTCAAAGCCATGCAGGATGATGGCTATGGGCAGTACGACAACCTGATTGCGGCGATGGCGCCGGCTCTCGGCAAAGATGGCCTCAATCGCTTGAAAACCCTTTTCATCCAATGGTCCAAGGAGCCGAAAGACACGCCGGCGGAGGATAAACGCGAGATCATCGGCTGGAGCGGCGGAAGCCCGATTTACGAAGATGAGATCCACGGCAATCACCGGGATCTGACGGTGCGCATCGCTTTACAGGAAATTGCCGACGCCCAGGGCGACGTCGATGCCTACATCGCGCAGCAACCCGAGAAAACACGCAAGACGCCGACGATTGCGGCCGATATCGCCCATCGCCTGCTCTCGGCCGGGCGGGCGAAGGAAGCGCTTGAGACGTTAGATAAGGCCGACATGAGAAGCTGGACCGCCATGCCGTTCGAATGGCAGCTTGCTCGCGTCGACACGCTCGAGGCGTTGGGGAACGCAGAGGAGGCGCAGGCCTATCGATGGGAGTGCTTCGAGCGGTCATTGCATCAGGAACACCTCCGGGCTTTCCTCAAGCGACTGCCGGATTTCGACGATCTCGAGGCCGAGGAGAAGGCATTCGCCCATGCGCAGGCTTTCCCTGAGATCCACCACGCACTTGGGTTTTTCCTGAATTGGCCGGCGCCTGCTGAGGCGGCAAAACTGGTGGTGACGAGGAAGACGGAACTGGACGGCGATCTCTATGAGCTGATGACGAGGGCGGCCGAAGCTCTGGCGGAGAAACATCCGCTCGCGGCAACCATCCTCTTGCGCTCCATGATCGATTTCACGCTCGATAACAGCCGCTCCAGCCGCTATAAGCACGCGGCGAGACATCTTGCAGACTGCGCGTCCCTCGCGCCTCATATCGATGACTTTGGCAACGCAAAATCCCACGACATTTATGTCGCGGACCTCAAGCGTCGGCACGGCAAGAAGCATGGCTTCTGGAGCCTGGTAACCTAAGGATTTGCGAGCGCCCGACTGCCGCAGCCCTTATGGGCGCGTGATCCTATAGACCAGCAAATCATCCGAATCGACAAGCTTGGTTGCGGTCTTGTTGAGATAGTCGATGACCCCGGCATGATGCTCGACGAACAGCACGTTCTGCTTGTCGGTTGCGTTCTTGGCTGCACCGAACAGATCCGCGCCCTGCGCGCGCAGGACCTCGAGCTGCGCGATGGCAGTGGCGTCATCCGCGACGAATTTCGACCATTCTTCATCGCCTCCGCCAGGCGGGAACACCCAGCCGCGCGCCCTGCTGTAGTAGATTGCGACGGGATCGCCGACCTCGGGCGCGATGGCAACGACGAGGTCGCCCGGTTGCGCCAACCGCGCCAGTTCCTCGCCAAGCAGCTTGCCCTTCATGGCGATTGGCTTCTTCATCGTCCTGACGAGGGGAACGGTCGACCAGACAAGCGTGACGGCCACGATGCAGATCGAGCGAAGTATGGCCGCCGGCGTTAGAACGGTTCTCGATGCAAACATTGCCAGAAGAAGCGCACCGCGGCCTGAGAATATCGCGACCGGTACATGGAAGATGTGGAAGTTCCACACATTGCTGGTGATCTCGCCTGCCGCCGCCAGGTAGACGATTATGGCCGCAGCCGCCCACACATAGGGAATGCGTGAAAGGGTGCGCTGCCTGGGGTCTTCGGCAGGTCTGGGCGGTATCCACAAGCCGGCCGCGAGCAGCCCCATGAACGGATAGCCGTAGAACCACAAGGCCGAGGTGTTCCACGCGGATTGGAAGTAGAAGCCATTCCTGAAGTATGTCCAGAAGCCGTCGTCCCAGATATAGCCGCCGCTGCCGGCGACATGAAACGGCGGATAGCTGCGGCCGAGATAAATCGCCCAGCTGAAATAAGCGCCGATGATGGTCAGGCTCAAGAGCCCCGACAGGAAGACCCCGCTCGCCTGCTTCCACTTCTTCTCGAGAATCCAGCAGACCGTCAGATAGAAGACGACGGCGCCGGCGGCGAGGCCTGGTGGCTTTGACAGCACGCCGAGCGTGAAGCTGACCGTGGCGAGCGGCAAGAGCCAGCCGCTGCCGCCGGCCCAGTATTTGACGAACAACCAGACGCCAAGAGTAACCAGCGCCAGCATCGCGGGATCGGGAAGGAACGAGCTGTCGATCATGATCGCCGCGGGCATCAGCGCGTAGGCCAGTGCCGCCGCGTGGGCGTGCATCTCGCCCCAGCATCGCGCCGTCAGCCTGTGCAGCGAAAACACCGTCACCAGACCGAAGAAGGCCGCAACCATGCGGCCGAACCAGTCGTGCCAGCCGAAGAGTTGGTAGAGCAGGGCGGTGAGATAGCTGACGATCTGGAACTCGCGGCCTTGATAGCTTGGCCCAGGCCCGGTCCAGCTGACCTCCGGAAAGAAGATGTTCCAGCTGCGCTGCTGAAAATTGTCGGCCATCATTGCGGTGCTGATCTCGCGCCAGCTAAAGCCGTCGACCAGCGGCAAGGTGATCTTATGGAACCTGAAGACGATCGAAATAAACAAGATCCCCAATAAGATCGCCGTGTCGGGGCTCAGGTAGTTGCGAGCAGCCATGTCCCGGTCGGTCGTCTGCTGCGGGTATTGCCGACCTTCGGCCTGATCCAATTCCGGGCCGTCCGCCATCTGAAGCCGTGTCCTCCCTGACGCTGGACGCGGCGCGATACGCGCCGGCATCGGATCGAGAGGTAGAATAGGCTGAGCGGGATCTCGCCGCCGTTGCGATCGGCCGCGGAGCCGCGCGTCGATATCACCGAGCAGCGGATTGGAAGGCTTGCGGGGCGGCTTTGTCATGCTGGCAATTCATCAGCAATGCCTTGAAAAGCAATTCGCCCAGATTGATTACTTACCGGCGGTGGTTGATTGACGGAATGTTGGTGCGGGAAGCGAAGGAGGCGGCGCGCGACTGACCCGGGCGCTCGTAGCGCAACAAATGCAAAGGTTTGAGTGCTAAAAAATGGCGGAGAGGGTGGGATTTGAACCCACGATACCCTTGCAGGTATGCCGCATTTCGAGTGCGGTGCATTCGACCACTCTGCCACCTCTCCGCGGTCTTGGTCGGCGCTTGTTCGGCGCGGGCGTTCTCATAACGAGCAAATGACAGGCTGGCAAGCCGAAAAGTCGAAACATTCCATCCTTTTGCCTTGACACCTTTTTGTCACTCGCGTATCTCGGCTGCGCAATAGGTTTGGAGAAATCCGTGCCTAGCTCGTCCTGCGCTCGCGCGGGGCTTCACCGGCAGGAAGAGTTCGAGGTCAGGCCTCTGAAATCCCTGCTTAACTTCGACTGATAAAAAGACAGCCACCTGCTGGATTAGCGGGGAGCGCTGGAACGAACATGAAAGGATAAAAAATGTTCGCAGTCATCAAGACCGGCGGTAAACAGTACCGTGTGGCAGCCAACGACGTGCTGACCATCGAAAAGCTGGAAGCTGCCGCAGGCGACTCCATTGAATTCACCGAAGTGCTCGTGATCGGCGAAGGCGCCGACGCTGCGATCGGTGCGCCCTTCGTTACCGGCGCCTCTGTCAAGGCAGAAGTCGTCGAACAGAACCGCGGCAAGAAGGTCATCGCCTTCAAGAAGCGCCGCCGTCAGAATTCGAAGCGTTCGCGCGGCCATCGTCAGCATCACACGGTCGTCCGTATCACGGACATCGTGGCTGCCAAGTAAGATCAACGGGACAAGGTTTAAAGGAGAACTCCAATGGCACACAAAAAAGCTGGCGGTTCCTCGCGCAACGGTCGCGATTCCGAATCCAAGCGCCTTGGCGTGAAGAAGTTCGGCGGCGAAGCCGTCATCGCAGGCAACATCCTCGTGCGTCAGCGCGGGACGCAGTGGCATCCGGGTTCCAACGTCGGCCTCGGCAAGGATCACACGATTTTTGCGCTTACCGCCGGCAATGTGAACTACCGAACGAAGGCCAACGGTCGCGTCTACGTGTCTGTCATGCCGAAAGCGGAAGCAGCGGAATAAGCCGGTAGCGCTCAAAAACAGCCGGCGTCTCATCGACCCGGCTGGCCGTATCAGGTTCAGTCTAGAAAACAGGGGAGATGGGGCGCCATCTCCCCTTTTTCTTTACCCCTCAAGGAGGACTGAACCATGCAAGGCGAATTGTTAAGGGCAGACCAATCACGGTCGCCCCGGGAAGACCAGCGGTCTTCCGAAGAACGGCTGAGGCCGGAGCGGTTAAGGACCGATTGCCCTGTCTTGTTATCGGAAAGGCTCGTCATGCGCGCGCCCCACGAAGAAGACATCGACGCCCTTGCCCATCTCGCCAACAACGCCAAAGTCGCCACCATGGTATCGCGTATGCCGCACCCCTATACCGCCAATGATGCTGCTGACTTCGTGCGTCGCACGAAAAATGGCGAGATTGGCAAGTGCGTCTATGCGATCACCAAGGCCGAAAACGGCGCCTTTATCGGCTGCTGCGGCGTCGAGCCGCATGCCGACGGCAAGACCGTCGAGATCGGTTACTGGCTGGGTGAGCCCTATTGGAACAAGGGCTATACGACCGAGGCCTGCCATGCCCTGGTCGATATGGTGTTCAGAACCCGCCAGGACGTCGATCAGATCGATGCGCGCTGCCGGGTGATGAACGTCGCCTCGCGCCGCGTCATCCAGAAGTGCGGCTTCCAGTTCCAGGGATCGGGGCTCGCTGCCTCGCTGGCGCTCGGCAGCAACGTGCCCGTGGAATGGTACAGGCTCGACCGCAAGACCTGGATGTCCCTCCGAAGCTGGGGGAACATCGCATGAGCACGACCGCGCTGCAAAGGCCTGAGCTCAAGCCGATGATGCCCGGCCCCGCGCCTGTCATCTCGACCGCTAGGCTGACGCTCCGCCCGCACAGGCTGAGCGATGCGCCTGCGATCGCGGAATCGCTCTCCGATTTCGCGGTCACGCGCATGCTGTCCCGCGTACCCGCGCCGTTCGACCGGCAGGATGCGCTGGACTGGCTGATCCCAGTCACCTCGGGCACCCTGCCCGACTGGCCGCTGGCGATCACCGGTCACGACGATGTCCATATCGGCAACGTCTCGATCGAGTTGCGTCACGGCCGCTGGCACCTCGGCTACTGGCTGAACCGCTACTACTGGCGGCGCGGCTATATGAGCGAGGCGGTGGCGGCGATCATCGAGCGCTTCTCGCGCCGCATGCCGGAGACGCCGGTCCATTCCGGCGTCTTCGCCGACAACCCGGCCTCGCTGCGACTGCAGGAGAAGCTCGGTTTCCGCATGACGGGTTGCGGCGAAATCTATTGTTTCGCCCGCAACACCATGGTGTCGCACATCGAAACCGTGCTGCAGCCGGGCATGCTGCAGCCGCGGAAGGTCGCATAACCGAAAAGGAGACGCCGCCCCGGCGGCGTCTCCCTCAATCCCCGATCTCAACCCATAGGGGAAAATGATCGGAGCCCTCGGATTGCGTATCGATCCGGGCGGATTTCAACCGGCCCTCAAGGCCGCAACTGACGAAGCAATAATCGAGATGCATGCGTTTGCCGTGATCTTCGGGATCCATCCAGCTGTAGCTCCCCGGCCGATAGGCCGAGAGCGCCGCAAAGGCGTCGATCGGCGTGCCGACCCTGGCGATACGGCCGTAATATCCGCCGCCGGCACCGGCAAGCGCGCAATATTCCGGCGATTCCGGCTCCATGTTGAAATCGCCCATGATGACGTAATCTTCCGGCAGCGGCGGCTCCGGCAGATCGAATTCGCCGCCTCCCGTCAGCGACCCGCCCTCCTGGACGAAGGCATTGATCTGCGCGTTCAGGAATTGCAGTTGGCGGATGCGCTCGTCGGCAGAGACATGGTCGAGATGGACGGAGTAGACGCGGAACGCGCCGCCGGGTGCTTTGATCACCGCCTCGGTTGCGCCGCGCTGCAGGTTGATCTTGCCGATCGTCCGGCTGCGCGGCAGAAGCAGCGTCCGGGTGGAGATAACAGGCCAGCGCGACAGCACCATGTTGCCGAACTGGAATCGCGTGCCGGGCACCGGCCGGAGCCCCTCTTTGGCTGCCTCGACATGCATATCGCAGGCTGGCCCATACACCCAGAAATAGTCGGGAAAGAAGGCGGCAACATCAGCCGCCATGTCGGCAAAACCGTTGCGGGAGAAGCCGCGGGTCACCTCCTGCAGCGCGATGACATCGGCCCCCTCGAGGCTCCGGGCAATGCGCGGCAGATCGTATCTGCCATCGAGACCGAAGCCGTACTGTATGTTATAGCTCACGAAATTCACGATAATCTTTGACCTCCGTCGGAACCGCCTATATCGAATGGGCCAAGACGGCCGTCCAACTGCCACTGAATATTGGAAGTAAAATGAAATTTCTCGACGAAGCAAAGGTCTATATCAAGTCCGGAGACGGCGGCGGCGGCAGCGTTTCCTTCCGGCGCGAGAAATTCATCGAGTTCGGCGGCCCGGATGGCGGTGATGGCGGACGCGGCGGCGACGTCTGGGTCGAGGCTGTCAACGGACTGAACACTCTGATCGATTTCCGCTATCAGCAGCATTTCAAGGCGACGATCGGCACCCATGGCATGGGCAGGAACCGCACCGGCGCCAATGGAAGCGACGTGACGCTCAAGGTTCCCGTAGGCACCCAGATCTTCGAGGAAGACCGGGAAACGCTGATCTGCGATCTCACCGTCGAAGGCCAGCGTTTCTGCCTCGCCCATGGCGGCAATGGCGGCTTCGGCAACGCCCATTTCAAGACCTCGACCAATCAGGCGCCGGATTGGGCCAATCCCGGCCTGCCCGGCGAGGAAAAGACCCTCTGGCTGCGGCTGAAACTGATTGCCGATGCCGGCCTCGTCGGCCTGCCCAATGCCGGCAAGTCGACCTTCCTTGCATCCGTCACCCGCGCCCGGCCGAAGATCGCCAACTATCCCTTCACGACGCTGCATCCCAATCTCGGCGTTGCCACCGTCGATGAGCGGGAATTCATCCTCGCCGACATTCCGGGCCTGATCGAAGGCGCCCATGAGGGGGTCGGCATCGGTGACCGTTTCCTCGGCCATGTCGAGCGCACCCGCGTGCTGCTCCACCTCGTCTCCGCCCAGGAGGAGAAGGTCGGCAAGGCATATAAGACGGTCAAGCACGAACTCGAAGCCTATGGCAACGAGCTGACGGACAAGCCTGAGATCGTGGCGCTGTCGCAGATCGACGTGCTCGACGAGGCCGAACTGAAGAAGAAGACGAAGGAATTGGCCAAGGCCTGCGGCAAGACGCCGTTCCAGATCTCGGCCGTCACCGGCAGAGGCATGACCGAGGTCCTGCGAGCATTGCGCGACGTCATCGTCGAGGAGAATAGCGAGGAAAAGCCGGCAAAGGTGCCGAAGCTGCGCCATCGCGACATGGTCGTCACCGATGAGGACAGGGGCGAGGATGAGGCCGATGACCAGCCGTAAGCCGCTTGGCCGCTACCGCCGCGTCGTCATCAAGATCGGTTCCGCCCTTCTGGTCGATCGCAAGGCCGGGTTGAAGAAGGCTTGGCTCGACGCCATGTGCGCCGATATTGCCGGCCTAAAGGCCAAGGGCATCGACGTGCTCGTCGTCTCCTCGGGCGCAATCGCGCTCGGTCGCTCGGTGCTCGACCTGCCCTCGGGTGCGCTGAAGCTGGAGGAAAGCCAGGCCGCTGCCGCCGTCGGCCAGATCGCGCTGGCGCGTGCCTGGTCGGAAAGCCTGTCGCGCGACGAGATCGTTGCCGGCCAGATCCTGCTGACGCTCGGCGATACGGAAGAGCGCCGCCGCTATCTCAATGCGCGCGCCACTATCAACCAACTGCTGAAAATCGGCGCCGTGCCTATCATCAACGAGAACGATACGGTCGCGACCAGCGAAATCCGCTATGGCGACAACGACCGTCTCGCCGCCCGCGTCGCAACAATGACCGGCGCCGACCTGCTCATCCTTCTCTCCGATATCGACGGTCTCTACACCGCGCCGCCGCATCTCGATCCGAATGCGGCCTTCCTGGAGACGATTGCCGAAATCACCCCCGAGATCGAGGCGATGGCCGGAGGAGCCGCCTCCGAGCTTTCGCGCGGCGGCATGCGCACCAAGATCGATGCCGGCAAGATCGCGACGACATCAGGCTGCGCCATGATCATCGCTTCGGGCAAGACCGAGAGCCCCCTTTCGGCGATCGAAAACGGCGCGCGCTCCTCCTGGTTTGCGCCTTCGGGCACACCCGTTACCGCCCGCAAGACCTGGATTGCCGGGCAGTTGCAGCCGGCTGGCGAACTGCATGTCGATGACGGCGCCGTCACGGCACTCGGGGCCGGCAAGAGCCTGCTTCCGGCCGGCGTACGCAGCGTTTCCGGCCTCTTCAGCCGCGGCGATACGGTGGCGATCATCGGCCCGGCCGGCCGCGAGATCGCCCGCGGCCTGGCAAGCTACGATGCCGAGGACGCACGCCGGATCGCCGGCCGCAAATCGGCGGAAATCGAGGCGATCCTAGGTTATGCCGGGCGTGCCGCCATGGTCCATCGCGACGACATGGTGATGACCGCGCAGATCAAATCGGAGAGGCAGAAAAAGGACGCGAGCTATGCTTGATGCCGTTGCGCCAAGCCCTGACATTGACGCGCTGATGAACGACATCGGCCGCAAGGCAAAGGCTGCCGCGCGACCGCTGGGCTTTGCGTCCACCGAAGCGAAGAACAAGGCTTTGAATGCCATGGCCGATGCGATCCTGGCAAACAGCGCGCATGTTCTTGCCGAGAATGCCAAGGACCTGAAGGACATCGAAGGCACTGAAACACTTGCCTCCTTCGTCGATCGGCTGACGCTGAACGACAAGCGCATTGCCGAAATGGCCGAGGGAATCCGTGCCATCGCGGCTCTGGCCGATCCAGTGGGCGAAGTGATCGCCGCCTGGGACCGGCCGAACGGCCTGAAGATCGAGCGCGTCCGCACGCCGCTCGGCGTCATTGGCGTCATCTTCGAAAGCCGGCCGAACGTCACGGCCGATGCCGGCGCGCTCTGCCTCAAGGCCGGCAATGCGGTCATCTTGCGCTGCGGTTCGGATTCACGTCGTTCATCGCAGGCTATCCATGGCTGCATGGTCGAAGGCCTGAAGTCGGCGGGACTTCCAGAGCATGCCATTCAGCTCGTTCCGGTGGCCGACCGCGCCGCCGTCGGCGCCATGCTGCGCGGGCTTGACGGCGCAATCGACGTCATCGTGCCGCGCGGCGGCAAGAGCCTGGTCGCTCGGGTACAGAATGAGGCCCGCGTGCCGGTCTTTGCCCATCTCGAAGGCCTTTGCCATATCTATGTCGATGCTTCCGCCGATATCGAGATGGCGAAGAAGATCGTCGTCAATGCCAAGATGCGCCGCACCGGTATCTGCGGCGCGGCCGAAACGCTGCTCGTCGACGGCGCGGCAATCGGCACGCATCTGACGCCTCTGCTTGAGGTTCTCACGGAGGCAGGCTGCGAGATCCGCGCTTCGGCAACGGTGCTGAAGGTCGCCCCCGGCATGAAGCCCGCGACTGAGGAAGACTGGTCGACCGAATATCTCGACGCGATCATCTCGGTCGCCGTTGTCGACGGCATATCCGGCGCGATCGCCCATATCCAGACATATTCCTCAAACCACACCGAGGCCGTCATCGCCGAAGACCCTGCCGTCGTCGAGCGTTTCTTCACCGAGGTCGATTCGGCGATCCTGCTGCACAATGCCTCGACGCAGTTTGCCGATGGCGGCGAGTTCGGCATGGGCGCGGAAATCGGTATCGCCACCGGCAAGATGCATGCTCGCGGCCCCGTCGGCGTCGAGCAGCTCACCTCCTTCAAATACCGGGTGCGCGGTGCGGGACAGACACGACCTTGACGTGACGACGGAGACTCTGGACCGACGATATCTCCGCATGCCGCACAGCGAGCGCGGCATGATCGTTGGTCTGTTCGGCGGCTCCTTCAACCCGCCGCATGAGGGCCACGCGCTCGTCGCCGAGATCGCCATCAAGCGGCTCGGCCTCGACCAGCTCTGGTGGATGGTCACCCCCGGCAACCCGCTGAAGAGCCGCAACCAGCTCGCTCCGCTTGCTGAGCGTATTGCCGAAAGCGAGCGTGTTGCCGCCAACCCCCGCGTCAAGGTTACCGCCTTCGAACAGACACTCGGCGTCAGCTACACCGCCAACACTCTTGCCCGCGTCAAGGCCCGCAATCCGCATGTGCATTTCATCTGGATCATGGGCGCCGACAGCCTGCAGACCTTTCACAAATGGCAGAAATGGCAGGAGATTGCCCGCACCTTCCCCATCGCGGTGATCGACCGGCCAGGTGCGACGCTCTCCTTCCTTTCCTCGAAAATGGCCAGGACCTTCGATTTCGCCCGAGTCGACGAGGATGATGCCCGTGTTCTCTGGAAGAAGCGCGCGCCGGCCTGGACCTTCATCCACGGGCCGCGCTCCGGCCTCAGCTCGACGGCAATTCGCAACGGTTCGCTTCCGGGCGCGGCCGAATAGCCTGATTTTCAAGAAAGTGCTGAAAACGAGAAAGCCCGACGGGGGAGGATCCGTCGGGCTTATGAACTCGATCGACAACTGGGAGGAGGAGTGTTGTCGATCCTACCGAACGGCTATGGGAGGAGGAGAAGCCGTTTCGATGATTATGTTTTACCATATTCCGCTAGAAGGTGAACATCAATTTGTGCATTGCAGCAATGCAGCCAGCGCAATGCCGACATGCCGAACCATCGGATACTGCCGCTTTTATCGGCAAAACCGAATATAATCCCTGTCTATTACATCGGACCTCGTCGGCTGGCAGATGAACCCTCGGATGTTCCTGCCCTTTCGGCCGGTTTTTCGGAAAGCCATGCGCTTGGGAATATGGAAATACTGATGCGGCCGGCCGACCTGGTTATATTTTCACGGATATATCCCTAGCCAAGGCGTGAACATCGTTATATTCGTCGAAATATTTCGAACCCGGGGATTAGAACCATGCAGAACCGCCGCCAATGGATGAAACTCGCAACCGCCGCGATTGCGGCTCTCTGGCTCGGCGCGGCAGCGCTTCCGACGCCGGCCGCAGCCGCTGAAAAACTGACCGTCTTTGCAGCGGCGAGCCTCAAGGATGCGCTTGATGCGGCCAATGCCGCCTGGGCCAAGGAAAGCGGCAAGGAAGCGGTCGCCTCCTATGCGGCAAGCGGGGCGCTTGCCAAGCAGATCGAAAACGCGGCTCCCGCCGACATCTTCATCTCGGCCGACCTCGACTGGATGGATTACGTCGCCAAGAAGAACCTGATCAAGGCCGATACCCGTTCGAACCTGCTTGGAAACCGGATCGTGCTCGTTGCCGAAAAGGACAAGGCAAAGCCGGTCGAAATCAAACAGGGCTTCGATCTTGCCGCTTTGCTCGGTGACGGCAAGCTCGCCATGGGTGAGCCGAAATCGGTTCCGGCCGGCAAATACGGTATGGCCGCGCTGGAAAAGCTTGGCGTCTGGAAATCCGTCGAAAGCAAGGTCGCCGGCGCTGAAAGCGTGCGCGCCGCTCTTGCCCTCGTCTCCCGCGGCGAGGCGCCCTATGGCATCGTCTACCAGACGGACGCGGCAGCCGATAAGGGTGTCGCCGTGGTCGGCACTTTCCCCGCCGATTCCCATCCGCCGGTCATCTATCCGATCGCAATCCTTGCCGAGAGCAAGAACCCGGATGCAGCAGCCTATCTCGACTTCCTCAAATCCGAGAAGGCAGCCGCCTTCTTCACGGCTCAGGGTTTCACCATCCTGAAATAGTCGGGGCCTGAAATGATTGCGGAATCGGCTTCCGCAGCTTAGCGTGAAGGCTCGCCTCGGCGAGCCTTCGATTTATCAGGGAGACGGTCGCGTTTGGACATGTTGGGCTTGAGCAATGAGGAATGGACTGCGATCCTGCTCAGCCTGCGCGTTTCGATCGTCGCCATGCTGGCGAGCCTCCCCCTCGGCATTCTCGTCGCCCTGCTGCTCGCTCGCGGCCGCTTCTGGGGCAAATCGGTGCTGAACGGCATCGTTCACCTGCCGCTGATCCTGCCCCCTGTTGTCACCGGTTTCCTTCTGCTCATCCTTTTCGGCCGCCGCGGTCCAATTGGCAGCCTGCTCGACCAGTATTTCGGCATCGTCTTCTCCTTCCGCTGGACCGGTGCGGCGCTGGCCTGCGGCGTCATGGCGTTTCCGCTGATGGTGCGCAGCATCCGTCTGTCGATCGAAGCGGTCGACCGCAAACTGGAAGAGGCGGCCGGAACGCTTGGGGCCGGTCCGGCCTGGGTCTTCCTGACAATCACCCTGCCGCTGACGCTGCCAGGCATCATCGCCGGAATGATCCTTTCCTTCGCCAAGGCCATGGGCGAATTCGGCGCAACGATCACCTTCGTCTCCAATATTCCCGGCGAAACCCAGACGCTGTCGGCGGCGATCTACACCTTCACCCAGGTGCCGGGCGGCGATGCCGGTGCGCTGCGGCTGACACTCGTCGCCGTCGTCATTTCGATGGCCGCGCTGCTCGCCTCCGAATTCCTTGCCCGCCTCGCCGGTCGGAGGATCGATCCGGAATGACGCTGATCGTCGAGGCAAAACAGAAGCTCGGCGGCTTTTCACTCGACGCCGCCTTCACCTCCGAGCGCGGCGTCACCGCGCTTTTCGGCCGCTCCGGCTCCGGCAAGACGTCGATGATCCGCATCATCGCCGGCCTTGCCCGGCCCGACCAAGGCCGCGTCCTGCTTGACGGCGAAGCCCTGACCGAGACCGCCAAGGGCATCTTCGTCCCCAAACACCGGCGTCGTTTCGGCTATGTCTTCCAGGAAGCGCGGCTGTTCCCGCATCTGAGCGTCCGCGCCAATCTTTCCTACGGCCGCTGGTTCGCGCCGGGAGCGGCAGGCAGCGAGAACTTCGATCACGTCGTCGATCTGCTCGGCATCGAGACGCTGCTCGCGCGCAGCCCCTCCACGCTTTCCGGCGGCGAAAAGCAGCGCGTCGCAATTGGTCGCGCCCTTCTCTCCTCGCCCCGCCTGCTGCTGATGGATGAGCCGCTCGCCGCTCTTGATGAGGCGCGCAAGGCCGAGATCCTTCCCTATCTGGAGCGATTGCGCGATCAGACCGACATCCCGATCGTCTATGTCAGTCATGCGATCGCCGAGGTGGCGCGGCTGGCAAACCAGGTGGTCGTGATGAGCGACGGCAAGGTGGAAGCAACAGGTCCGGCCGTCGACATATTGAGCCGTCCGTCTGCGGCTTCCGACCGGCGGGAAGCAGGAGCGCTACTCGAAGGCACCGTCGAGAGCTTCGACGCGCGTCACCGCCTGTCGATTGTTGCCCTGAAATCCCGCCGGCTGCATATTCCGAGTGCCGCCCTTGCACCCGGCAGGCCGGTCCGCATCCGCATCCCGTCCCGCGATGTCATGCTGGCGACCGCAAGGCCGGAGGGCCTCAGCGCATTGAACATTCTCGAAGGTAGGATCGAACAGATGTCGCCGGACGAGGACGGAACGGTCGAAATCCGGCTCGACTGCGGCGGCGATGTCATCCTTTCGCGCATCACCGCGCTCTCCTGCGAGCGCCTCGATCTTCACCCCGGCAAAGCCGTCTTCGCCGTCATCAAGACGGTTGCCCTGGAGGCCTAATCAGCCGCCGCCGTGGCTCGGATTGCGCTTGCCTTCGAGCCAGGCGAGATCCTCGGCAAGGCTTTCTCGAACCGTCCTTTCCATCCGCCGGAAGCGTTCGAGCAACTCCTCGCCGAACGGCGTCAATGCCGCGCCGCCGCCCTTTTGCCCGCCGCGCTGGGATTCCACCACCTGGTCGTTAAACATCCGATTCATCTCGCTGACGAGCAGCCATGCCCTCCGATAGGACATGTCCATTGCCCGCCCTGCCGCCGAGATCGAACCGGTCGAGCGGATGTGTTCCAGAAGCTCCATCTTTCCATGCCCGAGACGATCCTCGTCCGGGAAACTGATTCGCAGGACTGGAACGAGTGTTTTTGCGGCTGGATCGGTCATCGAATTCTAAGATTGTGGAATTTGCGGCACTTTACGCTCCGGTATGGAAACTGTACACCGCCCGCGAGAAGCGGCTCGCGCGGCAATATTCTTCAATTCGGACGCAAGATCGGATTTTCAGCCGATCCGTACCTTAGCATGTCTTGAAACATTAATGGTTTGATGCCTATCTTAACCATGATCCGGTCTCGATCGGATCTCGTGTTGTGCATGGTTTGTCATTCCAGGAAAGGGAAAGCACTGACAACAGTACACGCCAAGGGAAAAACGCTCGCCGTTGTCCCGAAGAGTGCGGAACGTGGCGCCGATGCCGCTGCCCGCGCCTTAGAAGCCGTCCTCGCCAGCCTCGAGGACTCCAAAGCTGAAGATATCGTTACCATCGACATTGCCGGAAAATCGGCGCTAGGAGACTACATGATCGTCGTCTCCGGCCGCTCGAGCAGGCACGTCATGGCGATCTCGGATCACCTGCTCACCGACCTTAAAGACGACGGCTTCGGTACGGCCCGCGTCGAAGGTCAGGAAGCCGGCGATTGGATCCTGATCGACACCGGTGACATTATCGTGCATGTGTTCCGTCCCGAAACCCGCGAGTTCTACAACATCGAAAAGATGTGGGCGGCTCCGGATATGGATGAAGAAACACGGCACTGACGGGCGAGCCGGCATTCTGCCCGGCGCCTGAGACGTGGCATTGACCGGCCGGGAAATATCGCAGGCCGGCCTGGGGTGCGATGTGCGCCTCACAATGCCGGCATGAGCGGGAGCGGGTGAATGCGAATTGGTCTTTTTGCTGTGGGACGGCTGAAGTCCGGCCCCGAAAAGGATCTCGTGGCCCGTTATCTCGACCGTTTCGCCAAGGCCGGCTCCGCTGTCGGCCTCGAATTTAGCCGTGTTGCCGAAGTGGCCGAGAGCCGCGCCTCCAACGCGGAAACCCGCAAGCGCGAAGAGGCGGCGATGCTTTTGAAATCGCTTGCCGAAGGCAGTATCCTCATTCTTCTCGACGAACGCGGCAAGGCACTCGACAGCGAAGGCTTCGCAAACCTGCTGGGCAATTATCGCGACCAGGGCAAACGCGAGCTGACGATCGCGATCGGCGGCGCCGATGGGCTCGATCCTTCACTCTACGACCGTGCCGACGCCACGCTCTGCCTGGGCAAGATGACCTGGCCGCACCAGCTCGTCCGCACGCTGATCGCAGAGCAGCTCTATCGCGCCGTCACCATCCTCTCCGGCCATCCCTATCACCGCGTCTGATACCGCGTCCACCACATGCGTCGGCCCTATGCGTCGGATTGTCACGCAGCCGTGTTTTGCCTGGCAGGCGGTTCTCCCTCAAACTTTCTGGCAAAGCGCATCAAATCAGCTTAGTCTCCGCGCGATTTGAGAGAGTGCCCAGATACACAATGACGAGAATAGCAACCAGGCGACGCCGCATGATCCTGCCGGCTATTGTGGCAGGTCTTGGCGCGGCGGCTATCCTCGTCTCGGCAAACCCCTTCTCCGTCAGGGCACAGGAGACCGCATCCGAGGCGGCGCAACCCTCAGCCGATCCGGCATCGAGCCCGCCGGCGGCCGAAGCGCCGCCGCCCGATCCGGCGGCCGAACTCGCCGCCAAACGCGACCAGACCCGCGCCGAGCTCGAAACCCTGTCGAAGACCATCAGCCTTTCCTCGGACAAGGTGAGCGAGCTTAAGCAGAGCATCGCCAATCTGGAAAAGAGCACGCAAAGCGTCCGCCAGGCGCTGATCGATTCCGCCGCCCGCCGCAAGGGGCTCGAAAAGCAGATCCTCGCAAGCGAGAAGAAGCTTGCCGATCTCGGCGTCAAGGAGGATGGCATCCGCCGTTCCCTGCACGAACGCCGCGGCCTTCTGGCCGAGGTGCTGGCCGCGCTCCAACGCATGGGCCGCAACCCGCCGCCCGCTTTGCTCGTCACCCCTGACGACGCGCTCGCGTCTGTGCGCAGCGCCATCCTGCTCGGCGCCGTTGTTCCCGGCATCCGCAAGGAGACCGACAAGCTTGCCGCAGACCTCGCAAGCCTTGCCGCGCTGCAGAGTGCAAGCGCTGCCGAAAAGGCCAGTCTGACGTCGACGATGACGGACGGTATCGAGGAGGAGCGGCGCATGGACCTGCTGCTTGCCGAAAACGACAAGCTCAGCCGCAGCAACGCCGCCGAACTCGAGGCCGAAAGGAAACGCTCGGAGGAGCTGGCGGGCAAGGCGACCAGCCTCGAAGGCCTTGTCGCGTCTATGGAATCCGAGATCGCCTCGGTGCGCGAAGCGGCCGCTGCCGCCCGCCACGCGGAGGAAAACCGCAGGCTCCTGACGGACGAGCAGCGCGCCCAGGCCAAGGCGCTTGCCGACAGCGGTGTGCCCGATAAAAACCGCATTGCGCCCGCATATCCCTTCGGAGAATTGAAGGCGAAATTGGAGCTGCCCGTGGCAGGCGATATCCTGCGCCAGTTCGGCGATGCCGACGGCACCGGGCATGAGGCTATGGGAATGACTGTCGCCACCAATGCGGAGACGGTGGTGACGGCGCCCGCAGATGGCCTGGTGGTTTTCGCCGGCGCTTTCCGCAGTTACGGCCAGATGATCATCCTCGACGCAGGCGACGGATACCACCTGGTCCTCTCGGGAATGGATACGATCAATACCCGTCAGGGAAAATTCGTTTTCTCCGGCGAGCCGCTCGCCGTGATGGGAGCGAAAAGAGTGGCAAGCGCAACTGCATTGGCGCTGGAAACAGATCGGCCAACGCTTTACATTGAATTTCGAAAGGACGGTAAACCGGTCGATTCCCGACCGTGGTGGACCGCCAAAGACACTGGAAAGGCACGCAATGATTCGTAGGGCTTCTCTTGTTCTGGTCGGCGCATTGATGGGTGCGACCGCCATGAGCGTCATCTACTCGGCGGGTGTGCCGGCGGAAGCGGCCGGATCCTCCACATACAAGGAACTCTCGATTTTCGGCGATGTCTTCGAGCGAGTGCGCGCGCAATACGTGACGCCGCCGGCCGAAGACAAGCTGATCGAGAATGCCATCAACGGCATGCTCTCCTCGCTCGACCCGCATTCGAGCTATATGAATGCGAAGGACGCCGAGGATATGCGCACCCAGACCAAGGGTGAGTTCGGCGGCCTCGGCATCGAAGTCACGATGGAAGACGACCTCGTCAAGGTCATCACTCCGATCGACGATACGCCCGCCGCCAAGGCAGGCGTTCTCGCCGGCGACTACATTTCCGAGATCGACGGCCAGTCCGTGCGCGGGCTGAAGCTCGAAGACGCTGTCGAGAAAATGCGCGGCGCCGTCAACACGCCGATCAAATTGACGCTGATCCGCAAGGGCGCCGACAAGCCGATCGAGCTGACGATCGTCCGCGACGTCGTCGCTGTCCAGGCCGTCAAATCGCGTGTCGAGGACGATGTCGGTTATCTCCGCATCATCTCCTTCACCGAAAAGACCTATCCCGACATGGAAAAGGCGATCAAGAAGATCAAGGACACCGTTCCGGCCGATAAGCTGAAGGGTTATGTCCTCGACCTGCGCCTCAATCCGGGCGGCCTGCTTGATCAGGCGATCAACGTTTCCGACGCCCTGCTGGAGCGCGGCGAAGTAGTTTCGACCCGTGGCCGCAATCCTGACGAAACCCGCCGCTTCAATGCCGGCCCGGGCGACCTGACGGATGGCAAGCCGGTTATCGTGCTGATCAACGGCGGTTCGGCTTCCGCATCGGAAATCGTTGCCGGCGCCCTTCAGGACCTGCGCCGCGCCACCATTCTCGGCACGCGCTCTTTCGGCAAGGGCTCGGTCCAGACGATCATCCCGCTCGGCGAAAACGGCGCGCTGCGCCTGACCACGGCGCTCTACTACACGCCGTCGGGCCGCTCGATCCAGGGCACGGGCATCACGCCCGATATCAAGGTCGACGAACCGCTGCCGCAGGAACTGCAGGGCAAGATGGTGACCGAAGGCGAATCCAGCCTGCGCGGCCACATCAAGGGCCAGAGCGAGACCGACGAAGGTTCCGGCTCCGTCGCCTATGTCCCGCCGGATCCGAAGGACGACGTTCAGCTGAACTATGCGCTCGATCTCCTGCGCGGCAAGAAAACTGATCCGGCCTTCCCGCCGAATCCTGATAAGGCCGTCGTCGCCAAGTAATCATCATGCCAAGGCCGGGCACATCGCCCGGCCTTGATCCTTTTGCTGTTTCCCGGTTTTGGAGCGGGCAAGAAATTGGGAACGGACCTGCATGCGCCTCTGGGCCGCAACCGAAAAACCGGCAATCGGCGCCCGGGCGTCCTGCGCTTGGGCCGCATCGCCGCTAGCCTTTGCCTTTTCGCGATAGGCGGTTTTTCCCTCTATACGGCGTTTCGTGGCGAGGGGCTCGAACGCAACCGGCCACCCGCAGCCGAACAAGCGGCGACGCCGCCGTCCAGCACACCTCAACCGCCGCCGCAGACCCCGGCCGGTCAGGCCGCCAACGGCATGCCCCGCGCCGAACCCCAATCGGGCGCCAATGTCGAGCAGATGGTCACCGGCGACGGCACTGTCGTCACCAAATACAGCCCCCGTCCGCGCGACGGCAGCGGGCCCGTCCTGGTCGACGCCATGCAGATCGGCCAGGATCCGCGCATGGCGGCAACACCCAACGAAACACTACTGGAAGAAACGCCCTATGGCAGGCTTCCGATCGTCGGCCCTGACGGCCGACGCCCGATGGATCAATATGCCCGCCCCTCGTCCGGCGCGCGCGGCATCCGCATTGCCATCGTCGTCAGCGGCCTTGGACTGAGCCAGACGGGAACGCAGCGCGCCATCGCCGAATTGCCGGAGGAAATCACCCTCGCCTTTGCCGCAAGCGGCAACAGCCTGCAGCGCTGGATGCAGGAGGCCCGTCGCGGCGGTCATGAGATTCTTCTGCAGGTGCCGCTCGAACCCTTTGATTACCCGACCAATGATCCAGGCCCGGAAACCCTGCTGACATCCAAGCCGGTCGCCCGCAATATCGAGAACCTGCACAAGGCGATGGGCGAGATCACCAACTATACCGGCGTCACGAACTATCTCGGCGGCCGATTCCTGTCCGATCCCGCTGCCATGGAACCCGTCATGCGCGATATCGGCAAACGCGGTCTGCTCTTCCTCGACGACGGCACCTCGGCGCAGTCGAAGACGGCGGCAGTCGCCAAGGGAACCGCGCTGCCCTATGCCTTTGCCGACCTGCAGCTTGACGGCCAGCTCGATATCAACGCCATCCTGCAGAAGCTCGACGAACTCGAACGCATCGCCCGTAAGAACGGCCAGGCGATCGGCGTCGCCTCGGCTTTCGACGAAAGCGTCGACGCCATCGCCAAATGGAGCCAGGAGGCGGCGATGCGCGGTATCGAGATCGTCGGTGTCGCCACCCTGACTAGCGACCCCCTGAAGCCTTGAACCACAAATCCGAGAACGGAGAAGAAATGAGCCAGGCGACAGTGAAAGCAGAGGATCTGCCTTACCGCCCTTGCGTCGGCGTGATGATCCTGAATCGCGACGGCCTGGCCTGGGCCGGGCGGCGCATCCCCGACGGCAATTCTGAATATGACGGCTCGCCGCAGCTCTGGCAGATGCCCCAGGGCGGCATCGACAAGGGCGAGGATCCATTGGATGCCGCCTATCGCGAGCTCTACGAGGAGACCGGCATCAGGACAGTGACGCTGCTTGCCGAGGCGAGGGACTGGATCAACTACGATCTGCCGCCGCAGCTGATCGGCATCGGGTTGAAGGGAAAATACCGCGGCCAGACGCAACGCTGGTTCGCCTTCCGCTTTGAGGGCGATGAAAGCGAGATCGCCATCAACCCGCCTCCCGGCGGCCATGAGCCGGAATTCGATGCCTGGGAATGGAAGCCGATGCAGGAGCTGCCGGGGCTGATCGTCCCCTTCAAGCGCTCCGTCTACGACCAGGTGGTCGCCGAATTCCAGCATCTGGCGGCACTTCAATCGGAAGACTGATCGCAGGCAGGATGGGCACTTCCGTTTTTGCTCGGCGAGCGCAGGGGAAAGGTCGTGGCGTCCATCATCCGGCAAGTGCTGACCGCGCTGGTTTTGCCCGGTGATGTCTGAGAAGGGAATACCGGCCGCCCAAGAGGCAGCCGGCATCTTGTGAGAGCTTATTCGGCTTCGTCGGCGGAATCGGCGTTGAGCTGGCCGTATTTGCTTTCGCCGATTTTCTCGAGCAGATCGAGCTGTGTTTCGAGGAAGTCGATATGACCCTCCTCATCCGCCAGCAGCTCTTCGAAGAGTTTCATCGAAACGTAATCGCCGGCTTCGTGACAGATGTCGCGCGACTTCTTGTAGGCCGTGCGGGCGTCATACTCGCCGGCAAGATCGGCCTCCAGAACTTCCTTGACGTTCTGGCCGATGCGCAAGGGGGCGAGGGTCTGCAGATTAGGATGGCCTTCAAGGAAGATGATGCGTGCAACGAGCCGGTCGGCATGATGCATCTCTTCGATGGATTCGGCACGCTCCTTCTTGGCGAGCTTGGTGTAGCCCCAGTCTTCAAGAAGGCGATAGTGAACCCAATATTGATTGACTGCCCCGAGCTCGAGGAACAGAGCCTCGTTAAGCCGCTCGATGACTTTTTTGTCGCCTTTCAATGTCCGCTCTCCTGTTTTCCTCGTGGAATTGTTTCAAGCGGGACATGAAATCAAATATCTCGTCTTCCGTCGAGTCGCGACGGGCGTGATATTCCTCGGTCGTCTGGATAATGATGTCGACCACATTGGGGAAGCAGCCGCAGCAGCGACCGCGCTTTTCCATGGCGTGATAGACCTTCGCAGGCACGATAAGCTGCCAACAGTCTTGATCAAGAAGGTCGGTAATGACCTGCCGGATTTCCTGGTCGGTTATATAATTGCAGCTGCAGACGAGCACGTCTTCATTCCAAACATGACACTGACTATCGTGTTTTCTGCTAAAGAAGATGGTGGCTGTCAAGAAAAAATTCGAGGCCATGTCATCAAGTCGCAGCGGCCGAATGGCACTCCGGAGGCGGATCATTTCTAGCGAATCGGCCTGAAATCTGAATCCCTATCTAAATCAAAGGAGTAGAGTACGGCGTCGTTCGAAAGAACGCGTGACGCTTTTTAGCGTCACTCTCTAATGGAAATTCCGCCCCCGCGGCATGACCTCAGCGGTTTCTGCCACGGCCACGCGGCCGCCTGCCGTGGCTACGCGTTTTTCCAGCTCCGCTCTTTCCTGCGCATGTGCGCTCTTTCTCTGCCGCTGATCGACACCCGGCCTCAACACCTCGTCTGCCCGCTCGCAGACGCCGAAACGCCGGGCCTCGCGTTGCAGGATACCGAGCGCCGGCGTCATGTCCTCGATATGCTCGACGACGGTATGGATCACCCCGCTCTGGCTTTGCAGCCTGCCGCGGATTTTCACCAGCCGGGCGCCCATGACGACCGCCCGGTATTTGTCGAATACCTTGTTCCAGACGATGGCATTGGCGACCCCGGTCTCGTCCTCCAGCGTCATGAAGATCACGCCGTTGGCCGAGCCCGGGCGCTGGCGCACCAGCACCAGGCCGGCGATCGTCACCCTCTTTCCGTTCGGCACTGTCAGGAGATCGACATTGCGCGTGATGCCCATCTTCTGAAGATCCTCCCGCAGGAAAGAGACCGGATGCGCTTTCAGCGACAGGGAGAGATAACGATAATCCTCGATCACCTGCTCGCCCGGCTGCATGTCCGGCAGTTTCGTCGCAGGCTCAGCCTGGAGGTCGACATGACGGACCTGCTCGAAAAGCGGCAACTCCTCGGTCGCACTCTTCACATCGAGCGCCCGCACCGCCCAGAGCGCCTCGCGGCGCGACAGATTGATGGATCGGAACGCATCCGCATCCGCCAGTCGTTCGATGACGGATTTCTGCAAGCCGGACCGCAGCCAGAGATCGCGCACCGAACTGTAGCCTTTGCCTCGATTATCGACGAGCCGTTCCATATCGTCGCTCGAAAGGCCCTTGATCTGCCGAAAACCCAGCCGCACCGCATGCCTGCTCTTGATGAGCTCGCGCATCTTCTCATGCCGGAAGTCGACCGCATTCCGATCGAAGGCAGCCTCTTCCAGGCCGCAATCCCAGTCCGATTCATTGATATCGACCGGCAGGATCTTTACCCCGTGCTCACGCGCATCCCGCACCAGCTGTGCCGGCGCATAAAACCCCATCGGCTGGGAGTTCAGCATCGCCGCGCAGAAGACATCGGGATAATAGGCCTTGAGCCATGAAGAGGCATAGACGAGCAGCGCGAAGGACGCCGCATGGCTTTCAGGGAAGCCATATTCACCGAAGCCCTTGATCTGGTTGAAGCATTGTTTCGCAAACTCTAGATCGTAGTTCTTTGAGACCATTCCCTCGATGAACCGCTTCTCGAAATTGCCGATCGTGCCGGTTCTCTTGAATGTCGCCATCGCTCTGCGAAGCTTGTCAGCCTCTGCCGGCTTGAAACCGGCGGCAGTGATCGCGATCTGCATCGCCTGCTCCTGGAACAGCGGCACGCCGAGGGTTCTTTCGAGGACCGTTTTCAGCTCCTCGCTCGGATATTCGATCGGGATGTCCTTGGCCTTCTGATCCCGGCGCTTCAGGTAGGGATGCACCATGTTGCCCTGGATCGGCCCCGGCCGGACGATCGCCACCTCGATGACGAGATCGTAAAAAATTCTGGGTTTCAGGCGAGGCAGCATGCTCATCTGCGCCCGGCTTTCGATCTGGAAAACACCGAGCGTATCGGCCCGGCCCATCATGTCGTAAACCGGCTCGCCTTCGTCCCCATGCTCTTTGTTGCCGAGGTCTGCGAGCGTCTTCTTCACATCGTAATGCAGTTCAAGCAGCGAAAAGGCTTTCCGCAGGCAGGTCAGCATGCCGAGCGCCAGCACATCCACCTTGAGGATCTTGACGTTGTCGAGGTCGTCCTTGTCCCACTCGATCATGTATCGGTCCGGCATTGCCGTCTTCATGATCGGCACCACCTCGTCGAGCCTGTCGCGCGTGATGACGAAGCCGCCGACATGCTGGGTGAGGTGACGGGGGAAACCGAGAAGCTCGGACGCATATTTCAGCACGTTCTGCGTCACCGGATCCTTGATGTCGAGGCCGGCCGCCTTTGCATCCCGCTCGGAGAGATTATCCTCCGACCAGCCCCAGACGAGGCTGCTGATCGCCGACTGGACATCCTCCGACAGCCCGAAGGCCTTGGCGACCTCGCGCCCGGCCGAGCGGGTACGATAGGTGGTCACACCCGCCGTCAGCCCGGCATGTTCTATGCCGTATCTTCCGTAGATGAACTGGATGACCTCTTCGCGTCGATCATGCTCGAAATCGACGTCAATGTCAGGCGGCTCGTCGCGATCCATCGAAATGAAGCGGTCGAACAGGAGCGTGCTCTTTTGAGGATCGACTTCCGTTATCTCGAGGCAATAGCAGATGACCGAATTTGCCGCCGACCCGCGCCCCTGACATAGGATCTTCTCATTACGGGCGTGCTGAATGATCCTGTAAACAGTCAGGAAATAAGAGGCGTATTTCTTCTTTCCAATCAGATCGAGTTCATACTCGATCTGCGGCGCAACCTTGGCCGGGATACCCTCGGGATAACGTTTTGCTGCTCCCGCTCTCGTCAGTCTTTCGAGGGTCTCCTGCGGTGTTTCGCCGGGATCGTTTTCCGGCGGATAATTGTGCTCCAGTTCCTTCAGCGAGAAGGTCAGCCTGTTGAAGAAGGTCTGCGTATTCTCGAACGCATCGGGATAGTCCCGGAAGATCCGGGCCATTTCACGTGAATCCTTGAGATAGCGTTCGGCATTCGGCGCCAGAAGGAATCCGGCTTGCGGTATCTGCACATGCTCCCGGATCGCGATCACGACATCCGAAAGCGGCCGGCGTTCAGGATGATGGTAAAGCGGCTGGTTGGTCACAATCAGCGGCACGCGGTTTAGGGCAGCAAGCATGGAAAGCACCGCAAAGACCTGCCTGTCGCGACCGTCATAGGCTGGCGCCAGCGCCATAAAAAATGCCTTGCGGAATCGCCTGCGAAAGCGCTCCAGATAATCTTCCAGCACCGACTGACCCGTCTGATGATCGACAACGGTGCGGTCGGGAACGAGGGCAAGCATCACCTCGTCCCCCCATTCCATCAGTTCCGCTTCCGTCAGAATGCAGGTCCCCTTGACCGCTTCCTCCTTCAGATTGCCGGCGCTCAGAAGACGGCAAAGGTTCGCCCAGCCTCGTCGATTACGGGGATAGGCGAGGATATCAGGTGTTCCATCGGAAAAGACGAGACGCGCGCCCGGCTGAACCCGGATAGGATCGAGGATCTCCTCCTTTTTTCCTTCCTTCTTCGCCTGGACCATAATCTCATCCCGGTTCTTGTATCTCTCCTCAAGCTGCAGCGCCTGCGCATGCGCCCTGACCACGCCGGCAACCGAATTCCGATCCGCAATCCCGAGACCGCCGAGCTTCAGACGAGCGGCCTGCACGACCATCTCTTCCGGGCCGGAGGCGCCTTCGAGAAATGAGAAATTCGTCCTCACGCCGATCTCGCAAAATGCGGGCTCTCTTCTCATGCAAACACACCATGCATGAACCAGCGAGGATAGAATTCCTGACCATAGAAACCGCGGCGATAGATCCAGAAGCGATGCCCGGTCTCGTCCTCGATACGGAAATAGTCACGCGCCTCGGCATCGTCCCCATCGATCCACCACTCCATGGCAATCCGTTCCGGCCCTTCGCTTCTGGCCACCTGATGCTGCAGGCGCCGCCAGCGGAAGATCTGCGGCGGACCATCGGGCACTTCGGCCAACATGATCTCCACCGGCTCCGGCGTTGTAAAAAGCCGCAGCGGCCGCTCTTCGCGGAAAGGAAGGTCGATCTCCTGCTCCGCTTTCCGCCTGGGAAGGCTCTCCATGACGGGAATCGTGATGACGGCGCGTTCCGGCACATGGCTCTCGCGGAGCTGGAAACTTTGCAGACAATCCGCACCAAGCCGGGCCGAGACCCGATCGACGAAGGCAGAAAGCGATATCTCTCCCTGACGGCCGCCCTCGAAATCACCCTGTGCCTCGTTGAAGGGATCATGCCGCAACACATTCAGCCGCAGGATCTCGAAACCATAGCCGGCATCGAGATCGTCATAGACCGCTTGTAATCGCTCGGAAAAAAGCCCGGCAATAAGCTTCGGTTCGCGAAGCGGCTGAGAAGCGCCGACGGAAATACGAAAGACCCTGCCGTCGACGCGGAACAGGACCAGTTCGAATACCCGTCCGCCGGCTCCCCGCGCCTCCAGCGACGGCTGCAGCGACATGGCGACCTGCCTGGTGACGGCAAGGATCTGCTCTTCCATACCGATGGGCTCGATCAGGCGGTTTTCGGCCGAGAGGCTGGCGACGGGACGCCGGGGCGAGACCGGCTCCTCTTCACGTCCCAACGCCTGGTCGAGGCGCAGAAGCAGTTCCGGACCGAACCGGCGGGTCAGCGGCGCGCGCGGGGCCTCGATGACGTCGCCGACATATTTGAGACCGAGTTTCTTCAGGGCATCGACGGTTTGACCTTCCAGCCGCAAGGCTGCGACCGGCAGGGACACCAGCACATGTTCCACCGCCTCATCCTCGATCACGCCGCTTTGCCCGAAGCGGGACACGGCCCAGGAAAGACCGGGTGACGATGAGACCGCACCCCGCGCATCGATCCCCATGTGAAAGAGCCGCAACAGGACATCCTTGAGAAGCGCCTTTTCACCACCGAAGAGATGAGCACAGCCGGTAATGTCGAGAAACAGGCCGTCCTTGCCGTCGAACGCCACGAGCGGCGTATAACGGTCGCACCAGTCGGCAATTGCCTCCAGCAGCCGACGGTCGGCGGCCGGGTCCTCTTCCACGACCTCGAGCGTCGGGTACATGGCGCGCGCTTCGGCAACGCCCTGCTCCTTCTTCAACCCCAGCCTCTCGGCCAACTCGTCCAGTGCCGTCAGTCGCATGGCATTGTTGAGCTTGCCGGAACAGACGATGGGCGGCGCCTCAGGACGCCCTTTCGAACGCCAGGAGAGCCCCCATCGCCTGCGAGCGATGCGATCCGTTTGCAGATGCGGGAAGCTGAGCGCCAGAATGCGCTGACTGTTCGCCTGGAGGGCGAACGAGGTTTGGTTCGGTGACGGGGAGAAATTCGCGTTCATGGGGATTCCACTCCAGGAGAAAGGAGAGCGGGGCCGGATTGCGGCTCTTCTCCAGCGTGAGACGGAAAATCGGATTGCCGATACTGCCGGAAAGCTTCGATCCATCCGGCAATGGCCGCAGACCGGATGGTGCCGGTTCGACATGCAGGCGGAAGGCCGCACTGCTTGCCTCCTCCTCTCCGGCCTGACGGACAAGAAAGAGCGGACGACGGGAAGCATGTGCCCTGAGACTGAGCCTGCGGCTTTCGGTCAGGCCGAAATGCGCAGGGTTGCCCCGCACTTCGAAGATAACGGCTGAGAAGGCAGCGCTTTCCACCGCCGCCTCCGCCAGCCAGAGCGCTTCATCAAGCTTGCGCGGCGCCGCATGAAGAAACCGCTCCGGGCTCAGCCCAAAATCCCGAAGCCCGGGGGCATAGGGACGGCCGGCCTCCAGCGCGCCAACTGCATCGCCGATCCAGAGGAGCGGCAGAAGCCTGCCGGCATCCGCTTCTTGTTTCTGCAGCCGCGCGGCAACTGCCATCGCCAGCCCGCTTGCCGCGCCTGCATCGCGAGAGAGAGCCGAGCGGAATTCGATGATCGCATCGAGCGGCAGGCCGCCTTCCATCGCCTCGTCGAGCGGACCCACGCCGAACGGCAGGCGAAGCCCACGGTCATTCTGCGCCGTGGCCTGCCGCGTAGCCTTCCCCGATGCCAGGGCTTCCCGCTCCGCTGCCGCAAGCGCCGGCGCCGGCTTTCCTTCCAGTCTGGCGATGGTTTCGCGGAGCGCAAAAAGCCGCTCGCGCGCCAGGGCGTGCTGCGCCATGGCGTTCTCCGATCCGTCTTGTTCCTGTTATGTTCTTATAGATTCCAGAGAGCTAATGAAGAGTCAACGGCCATTTTCTATGAATTTATTCCTGCCCCTGATTCCGCACTCGAAAATCGGCGATAAAGGTTCTATATGGGCCGCAAAGGAAGGAATATTCATGGCCCGCATAGACCAGAGCGACGATTGGCGGGACCGCCATGCGCCAACGATCAGCACTTTCGAGTCGCTGGCCATGGAGGCCTACAGCCATCTGCCGGATGAATTCCGCCAGCTGACGACCAATCTGACGATCGAGATCGAAGATTTCCCCGACGACGACGTTTTCGAGGATATGGCGCTGGAAACCCCTTTCGATCTGCTCGGGCTTTTCGAGGGCAGGGGCATTTCCGAACGCTTCACGGTGGAAACCGGCGAGATGCCGAACCGCATCCGCCTCTACCGGCGTCCCATTCTTGATTACTGGGCCGAAAACGACGAAACGCTCGGCGATATCATCACCCATGTCCTGATCCACGAGATCGGCCACCATTTCGGGCTGAGCGATGATGACATGGAGCGGATCGAGGCCAGCGCCGAGGAAGCTGCCGAGCGCTAGAAGCGCAGCGCGCCCTACTGCTCGGAGAGCTTCATCTCAGGATCGTAATCCTTGCCTTCGACATCCTTGACGACGGCCTGGCCGCACTGCATCGCGCCGGTTGCGGCATTGAAGGCATAGGTCGGCGAGCCTTCCAGCGACCAGCCCTTGTTGAGGGCAGCGGTGACCTTGTGGCAGAAGGAAGCATCGTCGGGACCGGTCAGGAAGCGGTAGAGTTTCATCAGGCGGGCTTTCTTGCAGAAATCAGGCGAGCTTTATGAACCAGAGCTTCGGCCTGGACAAGATGCAGCCGCTCGATCATCCGCCCGTTCGCATTGATGACGTTGCGACCTTTGGCAGCCGGATCGGCAAAGGCCGATATGATCGCTTCGGCTTCCGCTATCTCCTCCGCGCTCGGCGCGAAATGCCGGTTGGCGGCTTCGATCTGCGAGGGGTGGATCAGCATCTTGCCCGCAAAACCCATGGCGCGGCCCTGCCCGCATTCGGCATCGAAGCCTTCGCCATCGCGGAAATCATTGAAGACGCTGTCGAGCGCATCGAGCCCGTAGGCCTTGACCGCCAGAATGACCTGCATCAGCCACGGCACGAGATAGGTCCGCCCCGGCTGCGGCAGGACACCCGTTTCCTTGCGCAGGTCGTTGAGGCCGACGACGAGGCAATCGAGCCGGGATCCCGGCGTGCGGCCGGATTCGGCGATCGCCCCGACATTCAACACACCGCGCGGCGTCTCGATCATCGCCCAGATCCGCAATTCCTCCGGCGCATCCGCATCGGCAAGCAGATCGCCGATATCGGTGACATCCTGAGGCTCGTCCACCTTCGGCAACAGAACGGCATCGGGCAGAAGCGCCCTGACCAGATCGAGATCCGCCGGCCCGAATTCGGATGACAAAGAATTGATGCGGATGATCCTTTCCTTGCCCTCAAGCGCCGGCCCGGCAAAAAAACTTCTCAGATTTTCCCGCGCTTGCGCCTTGTTCTCGGGCGCCACCGAATCCTCCAGATCGAAAATAACGGCATCGCAATCAAGGGAATGGCTCTTTTCGAGCGCCCGCGCATTGATGGCGGGTACGCTCAGCACCGAGCGGCGCAGGCGCTGGGAACGGAGAGGTACGGTTCGGCTCATGGATCATTAGTGCCAAGCTTCGCAAAGCCCGGCAAGACAACAAAAAGCCATGCTTGCCTTGCAGAGAGAAAAAAGAAGGACCACATTCCTTTCCGAAGAAAGGTCTAAAACCAATGCAGAACATTCGCTCCATCTTCATCATGCTTGCCGGCGCCACCATTTTTGTGGCCATGCTGCTTCTCACCTTCTCGGTGACGCTCGCCGTCGGCGGCATTCTGACCGTGCTCATGGTCGGCCGCGCGCTTTCGCTGAAGATGAAGCCCGCTCCGGTCCGCGCCAAGGCCAACAACGGCCAGCGCGAGATGCGTATCTGGAACGACGGTCGCGGCACGATCATCGATCTCTGAGCAGCCTACGCTCAAAAAACGGACCGACATTGTCGGATCATGCTTCCATGATACGTCCTTGCAGCAGCCAGGCATTCAGCCGGCGCTCAAAACGATGGAGGACGAGCATGGATACGACGACCGAAAACAATCCGGTCAAAATGCCGCCGGTCAAGAATGGCCTGCTGCCCTATCTGACGGTTGGCGGCGCGGTAAAGGCCGCGGAATTCTACAAGAAGGCCTTCGGCGCCGAAGAAGCTTACAAGGTGCCGGTCGACGAGAGCGGCCGGACGATGCATGTGCATCTCTATATCAACGGCAGCTCCCTCATGCTGTCGGATGCCTATCCCGAATATGGTCACCCCTTCAAAGGCCATGAAGGCTTCGCCGTCCAGCTTGTTATCGACGATATCGATTTCTGGTGGGACCGGGCTGTGGCTGCCGGCGCCGAAGTCGTCATGCCGGTCGAACTGATGTTCTGGGGCGACCGCTACGGCCAGCTCCGCGATCCCTTCGGTGTCCTCTGGGGCCTTAACGCACCGACCAAGTAACGGGGTATGCGCAACCGGCCGGCCGCGCGAAACGTCGCGTGGCCGCATTTTCGAAAGATTCTCCTTCATTTCGGCGAAAAACTGGACTAGATGCAAATTCAGAAAGTACGTTTTACTGAAATGGAGCATGGGTCATGGATAAATTCGTGAAGCTCACGGGCGTTGCAGCGCCCCTGCCGGTCGTCAACGTCGACACCGACATGATCATTCCGAAGGACTATCTGAAGACCATCAAGCGCACCGGTCTTGGCAAGGGCCTTTTCGCCGAAGCCCGCTATAACGAAGACGGCTCCGAAAACGCCGATTTCGTGCTGAACAAGCCGGCCTACCGCGATGCGAAGATCCTGGTCGCCGGCGACAATTTCGGCTGCGGTTCCTCGCGCGAACACGCGCCCTGGGCGCTGCTCGATTTCGGCATCCGCTGCGTGATCTCCACCAGCTTCGCCGACATTTTCTACAATAACTGCTTCAAGAACGGCATCCTGCCGATCAAGGTCAGCCAGGAAAATCTCGACAAGCTGATGGACGACGCCTCGCGCGGCTCCAATGCTATCCTGACCGTCGATCTTGAGAACCTCGAGATCACCGGCCCCGATGGCGGCTCGATCAAGTTCGACCTCGACGAGTTCAAGCGCCACTGCCTGCTGAACGGCCTCGACGATATCGGCCTGACCATGGAAAAGGGCAAGGCGATCGACGAATTCGAAAAGAAGAACGCCGCTTCCCACCCCTGGGCAGCCTGATCGCTGACGATTTGACTATCGATCAAGCCGGGCTTTGCCCGGCTTTTTCTTTACAGCGCCGCGCGTCATTCAGACGCGCAATGGACGCTGTAATACCTTGAATTTACTGCAAATCAGAGAAACTTCTCTTTCCAGAGCTTCAGCTTTTCGAGCGAGACGCCGATGCCGCCGCAGACTTCGATGAGCGGATGATCGAAGCGCTGAAGCAGCCCGGCATGCACGTCGGCAACGGCAAGAGCCGCCCCGCAGGCCGGCTCGACCAGAATGCGCTGTGCATCGGCAAATTTCAGACAGGCAGCGACGGCGTCGGCATCGCTGACGACGATGCTTTCGATCGGATGCTGTTTCGGCAGCTCGAAGACATGCTGCGCCACCTGCCGCGCGCCGAGCGAATTGGCAATCGAGGTAATGCTGGGAAGGGTAATCCGCTCATTCGCCCTGAGGCTCGCATGCAGCGAGGCTGCCCCTTCGGTTTCGACGGCAATGACGGGCACGTCGGAAAGCCCGTTTCGCTTCAGCCCTTCGACGATGCCGGCCAGCAGTCCGCCGCCGCCGACGCTGGTAATGACGCAATCGAATTTTGTACCCTTCGCCACCACCTCGTCGATCAGCGTGGCATGGCCATCCCACAGAAGCGGATGGTCGAAGGGATGCACATAGGTCGCCTTGCGGCTCTCTGCGAGCTCGATCGCATGGGCATTGGCCTCGTCGAAAACCGATCCGTGGACCAGCACGGTGGCGCCCGTTGCGGCAATCGTCTGCCGGACATCGGCTGCCGTCGTCTCCGGCACGACGATTGTGACCGGAACACCGAGCGCCCGGCCGGCATAAGCGGCGGCAATGCCGGCATTGCCACCGGAGGCGCAGAAGATCTCGCGCGCACCATTTTCCACCTCATGCTGGCAAAGCCGGCCGACGCCACGCAGCTTGAAGCTGCCGGAAGGCTGCAGCGCATCGAGCTTCAGCCAGAGTGGCTTGCCGCTCGCGCTATAGCCGGATCCCGTGCGAACCAAAGGCGTGTCGAGATGGAGAGGTGCCAAAGCCATGATGAACATCCGGAAAGTAAAGATGAGAAGGTGGTTCTAACCCGTTTGCAGGCGCCGGAGCAATCATCGCGACCGGGAGCGCAGCGTCTTACAGACGCGCAACGGACGCTCTAACACTTTCCATTCCCGCATCGATCCAAAAATCGATTCTGCTTTTCGGGCCGATGCGCTGGAGCGAAGCGTACCGATTCACCCCTTCTCTCGCTTGAAATGCCCATTTCCGGGGTCTAAGAAGCCGCAACTTGTTTTTCCAGGAGGGTTTCATGACAGCGCGCAATCTTTTCCTGCTGCCGGGTGACGGCATCGGTCCCGAGGCCATGGGCGAGGTCCGCAAGATCATCGCCTATATGAACGAGGCGATGAACGCCGGTTTCGTCACCGACGAAGGCCTTGTCGGCGGCAGCGCTTACGATGCCCACGGCGCGGCGATCTCCGAAGGCGACATGCAGAAGGCGCTCGCCGCCGATGCCGTTCTCTTCGGCGCCGTCGGCGGCCCGAAATGGGATAGCGTACCCTACGAAGTGCGTCCGGAAGCCGGCCTGCTGCGCCTGCGCAAGGATCTGCAGCTCTTCGCGAACCTCCGCCCGGCGATCTGCTACCCGGCCCTTGCCTCGGCCTCCTCGCTGAAGCCGGAACTGGTCGAAGGCCTTGATATCCTGATCATCCGCGAACTGACGGGCGGCGTCTATTTCGGCGAGCCGAAGGAGATTATCGACCTCGGCAACGGCCAGAAGCGCGGCATCGACACGCAGGTCTACGATACCTACGAGATCGAGCGCATCGCCGGCGTCGCCTTCGAAATGGCCCGCACGCGGCAGAACCGCGTCTGCTCCATGGAAAAGCGCAACGTCATGAAGTCGGGCGTGCTTTGGAACCAGGTGGTGACCGAGACGCACAAGGCGAAATATTCCGACGTCCAGCTCGAACATATGCTCGCCGATGCCGGCGGCATGCAGCTGGTGCGCCAGCCCAAGCAGTTCGACGTCATCGTCACCGACAATCTCTTCGGCGACATGCTCTCCGACGTCGCCGCCATGCTGACCGGTTCGCTCGGCATGCTGCCCTCGGCTTCGCTCGGTGCGCCTGATGGCAAGACCGGCAAGCGCAAGGCGCTCTACGAGCCGGTACACGGCTCGGCGCCCGACATCGCTGGCAAGGGTGTCGCCAATCCGATCGCCATGATCGCCTCCTTCGCCATGTGCCTGCGCTACTCCTTCAATCTTGTGAAGGAAGCCGACGACCTGGAAAAGGCGATCGCCAACGTGCTCGACAAGGGCATCCGCACCGGCGACATCATGGCCGATGGCTGCAGGCAGGTCGGCACCGTCGAGATGGGCGATGCGATCCTTGCCGAGTTCAAGACGCTTTCGGCCTGATATATTTCACGTGAAACAATATTCAGCCCCTCGCATCGCGCATGCGAGGGGCTTTTTCATCGGGAGCAAAGATCCGCATCACGCTTGGCCGAATTATCCGAAACGGACTATTCTCAGCCACAATCTCGTGTATTTTTGCGCCGGATTTCAACGAGCGCGCAATCCAGGTGAGAGAGCGCCCTTGACGTGTCCTGTCGGACGCGCGGCGCTCCAGGGCAAATTCGAACGGATAATGCAATGCGGGCATTTTGGGCTTCCCTGGACAGGCGCTGGCGCCGGAGCGGCGTCGGCATGCCGCCTTTGCGCTGGCAGGCCTGTCTCTTCATCACGCTCAATGCCGTGATCCTTTCCATGATGCTCTTCGATGCGCCGGTCGGCGCCAGCGAAGCTCCCGCACCCGTGAAGCACCTCGGCGAGATGTTGACCGGTTTCGGCGATTCCGCCTGGCTGATCTACACCAGCATCCTGCTCTTCTTTCAGGGCAGGGCGGGCTACAAGCTCTTGAAGACGGCCCGCTCCAGGGCGCAGGCGCTTTATGTCAGCTGGATCGGCGCCTATCTCTTCACCACCATCGTCTTGTCAGGCCTTCTCGCCAATCTGTTGAAGCGGGCGATCGGCAGGGCGCGCCCCGAGCATTTCCATGACTACGGCATCTTTTCCTTCACGCCTTTTTCAGGCCATGCCGCTTTTGAAAGCTTCCCGTCCGGCCATTCCACCACGGTCGGCGCTTTCTTCGCTGCCTTTGCTCTTCTGTTTCCGCGCTACCGCGTTGCCTTCATCATCTGCGCCATCTGGCTCGCCATGACCCGCGTCATGGTCGGCGCCCATTATCCGAGCGACGTCATGGCCGGCCTTGCCTTAGGCGCCTGGTTCTCGCTGCTGACGGCGATTGTCTTTGCTCGCTGCGGCCTGCTCTTCAAACTGGCGCCGGATGGCTGGCCGATCTCGAAGCAACTGTTCCCGGATATGAAAAAGCCCGGCGCTTTGTGAGCGCCGGGCCTTTTTCGTCAAGCTTGACCGCAGATCAATCCATTGCGTGGATATCTCTGTTCTTCGTTTCCGGCAGGAAGATCAGGCCAATCACCAGCGTGATCGACGCAAAGACGATCGGGTACCAGAGACCGTAATAGATATCGCCCGCGGCAGCGCTCATCGCGAAGGCCGTCGCCGGCAGCAGGCCGCCGAACCAGCCGTTGCCGATGTGATAGGGCAGCGACATACCGGTATAGCGGATGCGAGTCGGGAAGAGCTCCACAAGAAGTGCGGCGATCGGGCCATAGACCATCGTCACGTAGATGACGAGGACGAACAGGATCGCGATCGTGCCGATCCAGTTGACGCGGGCGGGATCGGCGGCCATGGCGAAGCTGCCGCCATTGGCGATGTTGTAGACCGCCATGTCGGTGACGCCATTGGCCTCATCCGCCGTCAGCAGCTTGGTTTCGACCAGCTTGGCAGCCGGCACCGTTTCCTTCTCGCCGGCGCGCACGGCATCGGCATTGAGCGCCAGTTCCGGGTTGGCGGCGATGAAGGCATCGAGCTTGGCGTCTGCCACCTTGACGGCGCCACGCTTCAGCGGGTAGCCGGCATCGTGGAGCGCGATGTTGACGCCCTTTTCGAAGGCGGCGGTCATGCCCTTCGCCTTGTCGCCGGCGGCGATGGCGTCGAAGCTCGCGATCGTCTCATTGCCGACCTTCACCGTTGCCGGCTGTCCGGCAGGCCCGGGCACGACGTCATAAGGCACCGAGTTCTTCGTCAGGAACGCCGTCGCCACGTCGCAGGAACTGGTGAACTTCACCGTGCCTGTCGGGTTGAACTGGAACCTGCAATCCGCCGGATCGGCTGTGACCGTTGCGCGGATCGTTGCCTGTGCTTCGGCAAGCGCCGGGTTCGCCGTCCAGGTCATCGCCTTGAACAGCGGATTATAGGTCACCGCCGCGATGAGAAGACCTGCCATGATGATGGGCTTGCGGCCGATCTTGTCGGAGAGGCCGCCGAAGATGACGAAGAACGGCGTTGCCAGGAACAGCGCGATGGCGACCATGATGTTGGCCGACTGTAGATCCACCTTCAGCACGTTCTGCAGGAAGAACAGCGCATAGAACTGGCCGCCGTACCAGACGACCGCCTGGCCCATGGTGGCGCCGAGAAGCGCGATGAGCGCGATCTTGGCGTTCTTCCACTGGCCGAAGGCCTCGGTCAGCGGCGCCTTGGAACCCTTGCCCTCTGCCTTCATGCGCTGGAACGCCGGCGATTCGTTCATCTTCAGGCGGATCCAGACGGAGATGCCGAGCAGGACGACTGAGACCAGGAACGGGATACGCCAGCCCCAGGCGGCGAATTGAACCTGACCCATCAGATATTGAACCAGGACGATGACGATCAGCGACAGGAACAGGCCGAGCGTCGCCGTCGTCTGGATCCATGAGGTGAAGTAACCGCGGCGCCCGTTCGGCGCATGCTCGGCGACATAGGTCGCCGCACCGCCATATTCACCGCCGAGCGCAAGGCCCTGGAGCAGGCGCAGCCCAATCAGAATGATCGGTGCTGCGATGCCGATGGTGGCCGCGCCCGGCAGGATGCCGACGAGGAAGGTCGACATGCCCATGATCAGGATCGTCACCAGGAAGGTGTATTTACGGCCGACGAGATCGCCGAGACGGCCGAACACCAGCGCACCGAAGGGGCGCACCAGGAAGCCGGCGGCAAAGGCGAGCAACGTGAATATGTTGCGCGTTGCCTCAGGATATTGAGTGAAGTAGGTCGCGCCGATATAGGTGGCGAGCGAACCGTAAAGATAGAAATCGTACCATTCGAAAACGGTGCCGAGCGAAGATGCGAAGATGACCTTCTTCTCCTCGCCGGTCATCGGACCGGCCTTCGCGCCGTCCATGCTTGCGACATTTGCCATTGTCTGTCCTCCACAGAGTGATGAGCAACGCGCGCGACCTGCTCTCCTCAAAGCATATCCCCGGCCGCAACACGCCTGACGAGAGTGTGCCAGAAAAGACAGGCCGCAAAGAGAGATGCTTTGGGATTATGACTTTAGTATAAGAACGGCCCGCTTTCGCCACGTCGCGCTCTTCGCCGCCGAAACGGCTTTGCCGGTTTGCAACGGCGGGTCTGCTACGCCCTCAGCGCCTGCGCCGGCGATTGCCGATAGGCGAGCACCGCCGGCAATGCGGCGAGAATCGCGGCAAAGGCAAGCAGCACCCCGGCAAGACCGGCATCTTCGCGGGCGAAGCCCACCGGCATGGCGATACCGCTCGTTTGCGAGAACATGCCTGACAAGGTCAGGGTTACGGCAAACCCAAGCGCGAATCCGAGCCCGACTCCGATTGCCACCAGCGTGAAGAATTCCAGCCAGACGATGCCGAAGATCGCACCGCGTGGGGCGCCGAAGGCCCTCAGCGCGCCGATCTGGCGGCGGCGCTGGCCGATATGGATGACTGTGACCAGAACCAGCGAGGCTGCAACGAGAGCCTGCGCGCCGGAAGCGACCGCGACGAGAATCTGCTTGGCGTCGCCGAGCGTGGCGTAGAGATTGGTCAGAACTTCGCCGGGAAAGACAGCGACGGTATCGCCACTGCGATAGTCCTGCCGCAATTTGTAGGCGTCGGCGATCGTCTTCGGCTTGACGAGAATGGCGGGAAGGCCGGGAGCATCCGCGCTCCAGGTCTCGTCGAGCGCGGCATCCGGGTCGATTTCGCCGTGATGTTCATGCGCATCGTGTTCGGCGCCGGCCTGCTCATGATCGTGCTCGGCCTCCTCTGCGCCTTCCGCTCCCAGGCCATGAATATGCCAGACGGCCTGGATCGGAACGAGAATGGCCCGGTCCCAGGCGGTACCGGTCGGCCGCAGGCGGCCGGCGATATGATAGACGAGCCCGGTATGGGTCTCGCCCCCATCTTCCGCCGAACCGTGCATCGGCTTGATCTCGCCGCCGAGCGAAAGCCTGACGGCGGAACCGATCACAGCCTCTCCCTCGCGCGCGAAAACCTTGCCCTCGGCAAAGCCGCCGGACAGCTTATCGGCCAGCGTCGCAGTCGTGCCGACGATCGGATAGCCGGAGAAGGAATCGCCGAAGCCGATCGGGGCCGCCCAGTCGACGCGGGGATCCCCGGCAAGCCTCGCCAGAACCTCGCCCGGCATCAGCGGCAAGGGCGAGGGCTGCAGGAAGATGGAGGAGAGCACAAGTTGAGTCTCGCTGCCGCCGGCACCGATGACGAGATCGAACTTGTCGGCGGCGCGCGCACTGCCGAGGCGAAGCGCCCGCTCCTGCAGCACGACGGAAACGCCGAGCGCGGTCGCAAGCGCCACCAGCAGCACGACAACAAGCGAGCCCGCCCAGAGGCGGCGAAGATCGGCGAGGATGAAGCGGATCATGCGGCCTCCCCGGCCGTCGTGGCGGAATCCTCGCGGATCCGGCCGCCACCAAAGGTGATGCGCCGGTCGAGGCGGCTGGCGAGGCGCTGATCGTGCGAAACGACGATCAGCGTGCTGCCTTCGGCAATGGCAAGATCGAGGATGAGATCGCCGACGGCCGCGCCGCTTTCGGCATCGAGGCTGGCCGTCGGCTCGTCGGCAATGATGACGCCGGGCTTGCGCAGCAGCGCGCGGGCGATCGCCACGCGCTGCATCTCGCCGCGCGACATGGTTTCGATCTTCTGACCGGAACGGGAAAGGCCGACCGTGCTCAAGAGCGCATGCGCCCGCTCGATGAGATCGGCCGTGGCAGCGCCGGCGAGACGGGCGGGCAGAAGCACGTTTTCCAGCGCTGACAGGCCGGGGAAGAGATGGAACTCCTGCATAACAAGGCCAATATTGGCGGCACGGAACCGGTCGCGCCGGCTCTCGGAAAACCCCGCAATATCCTCGCCATTCCAGCGGATGCGGCCCTGCTGTGTCCGCTCCAGCCCGGTGACGATATTGACGAAGGTGCTCTTGCCGGAGCCGGATGCCCCGGTGATCGCGACCCTGCTGCCGGCATCGATCGACAGGCGGCCGATCGCCAGCGCCGGCGAGGACAAGCCTGGGAAGGTGACGGCAAGATTTTCGACATCGAGAGCGAGCATATCGGTTCAGACGGAGGAATATTCGGCCTGGCGGATGCGAAGCAGGCTGACGAAGCCGGTTTCCGGATCCGTCCAGGAGCCATATTCCAGCGTGCCGCGCACTTCGATCGTCTGGCGCGGCTGCACGAAGGTCTGTTTCTCCCCGAGATAGACGACGACGATATTATCCGGCCAGTCCGCATCCGAGGAACAGAAGGGGCAGAGCGACATCGGCACCTCGGTGAGCACGAAAAACTGCGCCTCGGCCTTCAGCGGCGGCGCCATGAAGCCCTTCATGCTGATTTCCTGGCCGGCAAGGCGCTTCACTTTGTCGGAGAATTCGAGGCCGAGGACGCCGAACTTGCCGTAGAGCTCGCCGAAGCTCAGCGAGGGATCGGCGGCACCAGCAAGGGAAGTGGTGAAGGGAAGCGCGACGGCCGCGCCGATCAGCCGGCGACGGCTGAGATGCAGCGAAGAGAATATTTCCATGGCGACCTCCAAAAAACCGAAGCCCGGCCCGCTCAGCGGCCGGGACCATGATCGATGAAAGAGACAAGGCCGGCAAGCAGCCTCGTCAAATCAACTTAGGATCAGTTCGTCTGCTTGGAGCCGAGAGCAAAGGTATCGGCGAGTACACGATAGACGTCGCTTTGTTCCATATAGCCATGGAATTCTTCCGAACCCGGGCCAGCCGACTGCAGGACGACGTCGTCGACCGCATGGACGCCGCTTTCGCTGGTCTTCGGAAGATTGCCCTGAACCAGGACCGCGCCGGGAACATCCTTGTACTGCTCGTTGGCGACATATTCCTTCTTTTCATTCTGGACAGCCGGAACGAACGGGCCGTCGAGCTTCGGACGGAAGGTTTCGTAGTGGTCAGGGCCGTTGTTGGCGCTGAGGAACAGGCGGCGGCTGACGTCGACCTTGTCGGGATAACCGTCGCCGTTTTCATCCTTGTAGTTCGGGAAGCCGGCTTCGGCGTAGGTCCCGACCTTTTCGCGCATCTCCGTGCCGGGCTTTTCGTCATCGACGGTGCCGATGATGGATACGCCGTGCGTGTGGTCGCCGGTGACGACGATCAGCGTATCGGGATGGGCCTTCTGGAATTCGCGGGCCGCGCCGATCGCCTGGTCGAATTCGATGGTTTCGAAGACGGCGCGATCCCAATCGAGCGGATGGGACATCTTGTCGATCGAGGAACCTTCGACCATCAGGAAGAAACCGTCGGGATTCTTGGAGAGACGGTCGAGCGCAACCTTGGTCATCTCGACGAGGCCCGGCTGGTTCGGGAACTTGTCGACGGTGCCCTTCTTCAGGAACTCGCGATCAAGGGTGACGTCCATGTTGCCGGTGTGGAAGAGACCGAGGAGATTGCCGTCAGCCGATGCATTGGCTGCAAGCTCGTTCTTGTCGGTCGCAAGCTTGTAGCCGGCTTCCTGGAACAGCTTGATGTAATCCTGATTGTCCTTGCGCTTTGAACCGGCGACTTCCTTGCCGAGGAAATAGGCCGAGCCGCCGCCAAGGAGAACTTCCGGCTTGACGTCGAGCAGCATACCGACGACATCGGCCTTGTCGCTGCGGTTGCGGGTGTGGGAAACGACTGCAGCCGGCGTGGCGTCCTCGACTTCAGCCGTCGCGACGATGCCGATGGACTTCTTGGTCGTGCGGCGAAGGGCTTCCGCGAAGGTTTCGACACGCGGGTCGTCAAGCGAGGCCGGCGTGCGGTCCGCGTAGACGCCGAGCGCGTTGACGGCGGTCTTATGACCCGTCATGTAAGCCGACATGGTGTTGGCCGAGTCCGTGGAAACCGCGTTCGTCGACGACGTGCCGATAAAGGCCATGCGGTCGAGGTCGTCCATGTTCAGGCGGCCGTTCGCCTTGCCCTCGGTCATGCCCTTGGACATGATGCGGGCGGCGGTGCGATGCGCAACAGAAAGCCCGTCGCCGAGCAGGAAAATGATGTTCTTGGCCTTCGGCTGGCCGGCGGTCTCGTAAACGTTCCAGGTGACTGACTTCGTTTCGTCGCCGGCGGCGACCTCGACCTTATAGGCGCCGGGCGCGGAAATCTTCAGACCGCGCAGCAGCAGAGCGGAGCCGAGAGCCTTGTCTTCCTTGCCCTTTTCCAGCTCGACGAACTGCGCCTCGCCCCCGAGAACGGTCTTGTAGTCCTGGCCGTTGACCGTGATCTTCACGTCTTCAGGCTTGACCTGCTTGTTGAGCTCGACCTTGAAATCGAACGGCGAACCGACGAGAATCGTCGCGCGATCAAGCGGATACACCGTCGTCGCCTGGGCGGCGCCCGCGAGGATGGTGGTGGCCGCAAAGGCGGCGAGAAGCGTACGCATGGAAAACCCCCGTTTTCGTTGCAGACAATTGTCAACCGGGCCGGGATACCTGCCAGGGATGACAACGGCATGACAAAAGGTCGCAGGGTCGCGGCCGCCGTGCCGGCCTGAGGCCAGGCGCGCAAAAACCTTGACTCCTGTGGAAAACCTTCTAAGAGCAACAGCGGAAAAGGAATATCCATGGTTCGCGACGAACACGCCATTGCCGAATGCAATGACCGGGCACAGGTTGCCGGGGTGGATATTGCCGTTCCGGTTTCTTCCAAAACCAAGGCCAAAACGACGACGAAAACCGTCTGACGTCTCTGGCCTGCCGCTCTCTCCCCGGCTCGGCTGGGGACAGGAAGACGCGATCCGTCGCGCCTTTCCCCTCACCGGACAAGAGGAGAGAAGAGAAAGAGAGCTTGAGAAATGGGTTTCAAAGTAGCAGTTGCGGGAGCCACCGGAAATGTCGGCCGGGAGATGCTCAACATCCTCTCCGAACGAGGCTTCCCCGCCGATGAGGTCGTGGCGCTTGCCTCCGCGCGTTCGCAGGGAACCGAGGTTTCCTATGGTGACCGGACGCTGAAGGTCTCCAATCTGGAGAATTACGATTTCTCCGACACCGATATCTGCCTGATGTCGGCCGGCGGCGAGGTTTCCAAGAAGTTCTCGCCGAAGATCGGCCAGCAGGGCTGCGTCGTCATCGACAATTCGTCGGCCTGGCGCTACGACGCTGACGTGCCGCTGATCGTGCCGGAAGTGAACCCCGACGCCATCACGCAATTCACCAAGCGCAACATCATCGCCAACCCGAATTGCTCGACCGCCCAGCTGGTGGTGGCGCTTAAGCCGCTGCACGACTTCGCCAAGATCAAGCGCGTCGTCGTATCAACCTACCAGTCGGTCTCCGGCGCCGGCAAGGATGGTATGGATGAGCTCTTCAACCAGACCCGTGCCGTCTTCGTCGCCGATCCGATCGAGAACAAGAAGTTCACCAAGCGTATCGCCTTCAACGTCATCCCCCACATCGATAGTTTCATGGAGGACGGCTATACCAAGGAAGAGTGGAAGGTGCTGGCCGAGACGAAGAAGATGCTCGACCCGAAGATCAAGGTGACCTGCACGGCCGTGCGCGTGCCCGTCTTCATCGGCCATTCGGAATCGGTCAACATCGAATTCGAAAACGAGATCACCGCCGATCAGGCCCGCGACATCCTGCGCGATGCGCCCGGCTGCCTCGTCATCGACAAGCGCGAGAACGGCGGCTACATCACGCCGTATGAATCCGCCGGTGAGGACGCGACCTACATCTCGCGCATCCGTGAGGATGCGACGGTCGAAAACGGCCTCAACATGTGGGTGGTCTCCGACAACCTGCGCAAGGGCGCGGCGCTGAACGCCATCCAGATCGCCGAGCTGCTCGTCAATCGCGGCCTCATCAAGCCGCGCAAGCAGGCGGCCTGATACCATTTGTAAACCATAACATGCTAAAGCCCTGCTGATGATGGCAGGGCTTTTTGCCGAGTTGAGGATGCGCCCGTCTATAAGCATCTGCTGAAAGGTGATCGTGACAAAATCGCCTTCGGCTGGCATTCTTGCCCGGCATCAAGCAATGCATGCCGCCTAACCCATTCACGGGTGAAGGCATGTATGAAACGAAGACTTGAGGCGCGTCGTACATTCCCATGCGAGGCGACGCGCTTTAGCAGATCGGAAGCGGGGTTTCTCGATGCGCATGACAAAGTTGTTTCTGGCGGCCGCCGCGGCGATGGGCGTCCTCCATGCGGTACCGGCGTTCGCGCAGGGCGCGCAATGCGGCAATACCAGCGCCGGCTTCGAGGCCTGGGTTGCCGATTTCAAGCAGACCGCAGCGGCCAATGGCGTCAGCCAATCGGTCTTGAGCCGCGCCTTCGCCAATGTCAGCTACAACAAGCCGACGATCGCCGCCGACCGCGGCCAGAAAAGCTTCAAGCTGTCCTTCGACGCGTTCATGCAGAAGCGCGGCGGTGCCGCCGTCATTTCCCGCGGCCGTTCGATGAAAGCCGCCAACCAGGCGCTCTTTGCCTCGATCGAGCGCCGTTTCGGCGTTCCGGCCGGCCCGCTGATCGCGATCTGGGGCATGGAAACCGGTTTCGGCAGCTACATGGGCAACCAGCACACGATGTCGGCTGTTTCCACCCTTGCCTATGACTGCCGTCGTTCGGATTATTTCACCGACCAGCTCTATGCCGCACTCCAGCTCGTCTCTGAGGGTTATCTGAGCCCGCAGGCCAGGGGCGCTGCCCATGGCGAAATCGGTCAGACGCAATTCCTGCCGCGCAATGTCGTACGCTTCGGCGCCGACGGCGATGGCGACGGCCGTGTCGATATGGTCGGTTCCCGCGCCGATGCGCTCGCGTCGACCGCGAATTTCCTCAAGGGGCATGGATGGCGCCCCGGCGCCGGCTATCAGCCGGGAGAACCGAATTTCGTCGCTATCCAGGGCTGGAACGCCGCAAGCGTCTATCAGCAGGCGATTGCCTATATCGGCCAGCAAATCGACGGCAGATAAGCCATCATCGATAAGGATATCCGGAAACGCCGCTGCGATATGCGGCGTTTTTCATATGCGGGAATCGAAACCGCCGCCCGATGCCGTCTTGCGTCGATCCTCCTGCGTCATCACGGGCACGGTCGGTCCCGAGACGACGCAATTGCGGCCGGAGGCCTTGGCGGCATAAAGCGCCAGGTCGGCGCGCTTGACCAGGTCCTCGAAGTTCCGGTTGAAGGCTTCGTTTGCCCGGCCGGCGCATCCGAAGCTCGCCGTGACCTTGATAAGATCGCCGCCCGGCAAAGGGATTTCCGCCGCTTCGATCGCCAGCCGCACGCACTCTGCAACGGTAGCGGCGTCGTCAGGCGTCGAATCCGGCAGAAGCGCCAGGAACTCCTCGCCGCCATGGCGCACCAGCAGATCGAAGGACCGGAAATTCTCGCGTGCGACGCTTGCGACATGCCGCAGCACGGCGTCGCCGGCATCATGGCCGTTGATATCGTTGATCTTCTTGAAATGATCGAGGTCGAATAGCACGACGGAGATCCAGCGTGACCCGTGCTCGGCCTGCGTGAGAAGCGCCGATGCGGCGACCTCGAAGCCACGCCTGTTGTAAAGGCCGGTCAGAAGGTCGGTTTGGGCGGCATTACGCAACTCGCCCACCAGCATCTCGCGATCCCGCGTCAGCCGGTCGATCAGGCGCAGGCCCCTTGCCGCCAGCAACGTCACCAACGTGGCGAGAATGAGCAGACCGGCGCACAGCGAAAGGATCAGCGTCAGGTGAATATGCGAGCGCGTCGAAAGGCTTTCACCGGTCTCGTGAATGTCTCTCGCCGCCTCGACGATCTTCTGCTGCAGAAAGGCCATCCGTTCGTTCTGCGCGGCCGCCCAGATGTCGCGCACGGCGTGTGTCGGCCGTGATCCGGCAAGGATGGAATCGGTGATCGCATTCGCCTTCACCTGGCTGGCGTGAGCGAGATAGGCGACGATGTCACGCGCAGTCGGCGCGGAGGAATGGAAAACCATATGCTCCATGCCCTCGCCGATCATGACCTTGCCCTGCACGAACAGCTCCACCGGAAACCTGGCGGAAAGGCCCTGGTCGAGGTAACGGGTACCGACGATGGTGATCAGCCTTTCGCCGTAATAGGTCAGCAGGATGCCCATCAGCTGGTTGGATTTGTCCAGCAGCACCGGATCGCTGATCAAAGGTGAAAGCGCATCGACGATAGCCAGTTGTTTGAGAGCCGCGAACCAGTAGATGGAACCGGGATCGCTGTGGGCATAGCGGCCCTGGTCGACGGCGCTGCGTGTGGCGACGATGCGGCTGTAGGCAAGGCTGAGAGTCGCCAGTTCGTCGGCCAGCCCCGCGTCGAGCGTATCCCGCGAGGGTAGGCTGGCATAGAAAGCCCGGCGCTCGTCATCGAGCGTCACTCGGCTTCTCTGCATGTCGATGGCAGTCCGGTCGCTGGGATGGGCGAGGTAGCGGCGGGTAGCGCCGATTTCGCTCAGGATCTCCGTGGCGGCGATGGACCCGCCACGGGCGAGCACATCGGCAAACTGCCGGTCCTTCTCGAGATCCCTGTATTGCTTGACCGAGGATCGTATAACGACGATGCCTTCAATAATCATGAAGACGAAGGGCAGCATGATAGCCGCCAGGATGACCCTTTTGATGGTTTCGAACTTCATCGCCAATCGCCACGGTGAGCAAAAACGTCGGTCGTGCGCAACCAATTGACGACGAGCTTATCAACAATTCTTAAAAAAGTGATAAAGCGGCGCGTCCCTAGATTTCGGGACGAATGAAGTCGCGCGTCTCGGCATCCATGACCCAGAGTTCACCGGTCGAGATGTCGAACCAGGCGCCGTGAAGATGCATTTTTCCCGCTTCCTCGAGCGCCTTGATGTCAGGGAAGGTTCTGAGATTATTGATCGAATTGCGGATGGAGACACGCTCCAGCGCAGTCTGCCGTTCGGCGGCCGTCATCACGTCGTTGCTCTGGATCTGCTCGGCGGCAGGTTTGACCAGCGACATCCAGCGGCCGATGAAATCGCCGGGCGACAGCGGCTCGGCATTCGGGTCGAGCGCTGCGCGAATGCCGCCGCAGCGACCATGGCCCATCACGACGATATCGGAGACCTTGAGCGCCTGCACCGCAAATTCGAGCGCCGCCGACGTCGAATGGAAATGACCGTCCGGCTCGTAAGGCGGCACCATGTTGGCGACGTTGCGGATGACGAAGAGCTCACCCGGGCCGGCATCGAAGATCAGCTCCGGTGCTGCACGCGAATCCGAACAGGCAATAACCAGCGTGTGGGGACTCTGACCGTTTTCGGCAAGCTGCCGATACCTGTCGCGGGCGTCGGCATAACGCCCGTGCATAAAGTTGCGATAGCCGTCCAGAAGAGGTGTTGGAAAACGCTGCATGCTTCTGGATTAGCGCGCACGAACGACAAGATCAACTGTTGCACTGCAAAATGCATACATCGGCAAATGCGTCATTTTTTCCGTCGCTGCGCCGGGTGCACAAGCCGGCGCATCTGCACCATGGCCATTGGCGTCGAGAGACTGGAAGCATCGCTTGCCAACATCAACTCATTGCTGCCGCGTTTGACGGCGCGCGCAAGCACCTCGAAGACGCTGGCGGTGGCAAGCTGCAGCGCCTTTTCGTCCTCGAGACCGGACAGCAGGCGCGACAGGAAGACGGCAGCGAGCAGGTCGCCAAGACCGTTCGGCGGGTTTTCGACGACGCGGTGCTCGGCGAGAAGCGCGTGACGGCCTGAAAGATAAAGATTGCCGGTACCACCCGCCATCATCGGCACGGCCGAAGTAACGAGCATGCGCGATGGCCCGAGCGCCAGCGCCGCCTCCATGATCGCGCTGTTGTCTTGGAGCGCCGCACCCGAAAGCCAGGCGAGTTCGTAGCGGTTCGGCGTTGCGAGCGAGGCGAGCGGGATGAGATGGTCGCGAATGGCCTCGGCGGTCGCTTCCGGCACGTAGAGGCCGCCGAGATCGCCCATGACCGGATCGCAGACATAAAGCAGTTCGGGATTGTCTTGTCTGAGCGCACCGATCAGCCGGGCGACGGAGCGCGCCTGGGCGGCATTGCCAAAATAGCCTGACAGCACCGCCTTGACTTCGCCGATCCACGGCGCGCGGATCAGATCGTCGATCGCGGCGTCGAAATCGGATTCCGCAAAAGTCAGCCGCGTCGAGCGGCCATGGCCGGGGTGCCAGGGCAGCACGACGGTCGGGAGCGCCCAGACCGGATGACCGAGCGTCTCCAGCGCAAAGACGGCCGCCCGGTTTCCGACCGAGCCGCGCACCACATGGCTTGAGATGACGAGGACTGCGCCCGCTGCATTTTCCGACATGATATCAAGGTCCGAATGATGATGGCGTTTGATGATCTTTTTGACGCTACGCTGTCAACCATTCTTCACGTGAGCATGGAAATGTATGGCGAAACGAAACTTGGGAAGAGGGGCCTTTTCACTCGTTTTGGCCATAAAAACGGAAAAATCTCCAAAAATTTCCCATTTTCGACGTCAAAAAGCATCAAAACGATCCTACAGGCCTCTATTTTAGAGATTTTTTCGAGGAATCTTCTGCTAGCTTGCAGAAAATCAGATCATCGCGGGAGGCGATTCATGGCTGCCAGAAACAATCCGAAACGGGAGAAGCAGATCGAAAGTGCGCGCAAGATCGCCAAGGCGACAAGCGAGGCCTATCTCGATCCGGAAATTCTCTTCGGTCGGGCCAGCAATGACGATCTCGAACTCTATACGCCTGAGATGCTGGCGCTCGCCGCCGTGCATTCGGCCAAGGAACTCGCCGCCTGGAACGGCAAGGCGCCGCGAGTCAGCATCGACACTATTGCCGATGTCACGCCTGACGGCACCACCGTCTCGGTGCTTTCGGTCACCGACAGGAACATGCCTTTCCTCTATGAATCGGTCATGGGTGAGGTGACGAGCACCTACCGCGACCTGTTCATGGCCGTGCATCCCATCCTGGTGATCGAAAAGGGCAAGGCGCCTGCGCTTTATTCCGCCGATCATCCGAGCGATCCGGCCTCGCGCGTCAGCCATATCCAGCTTCATATCGCGCCGCTCAATTCCAGCCAGGCGGCCGATCTCGTCAAACGCATACAGACCGTGCTCGAACAGGTCCGCCTGTCGGTCTCCGACTGGAAGCCGATGCTTGCCAAACTCGATGGCGTGATCGCCGAGCTTGCGGCCAATGGCGCCGGCCGCCGAAAGGCCGAACACGCCGAGGCGATCGCCTTCTTGAGCTGGCTGCGCGATGAGAATTTCACCTTCCTCGGCATGCGCGAATATATCTATTCCGGCAAGGGCGCCGACGCCAAGGTCGAGCGCGACAAGGGCGCCGGCCTCGGCATCCTCTCCAACCCCGACGTCCTCGTGCTGCGCACCGGCAAGGACGCCGTGACGACGACGCCCGAGATTCTCGCTTTCCTCGATGGCCCGGACTTCCTCATCGTTACCAAGGCGAATGTGAAATCGATCGTCCATCGCCGCGCCTATATGGATTATGTCGGCGTCAAGCGCTTCGACGCCGAGGGCAACGTCACCGGCGAGCTGCGCATTGTCGGCCTTTTCACCTCGACGGCCTATACGTCGCTCGCCTCCGAGATCCCGCTGCTGCGTTCCAAGATCGAGAAGGTGAAGGAGCATTTCGGCTTCGACCCGATGAGCCATTCCGGTCGCATGCTCGACAACACGCTGGAATCCTATCCGCGCGACGATCTCTTTCAGATCGATACGACCTTGCTTGCCAGCTTTGCCGAACAGATCAACGATCTGGCCGACCGGCCACGCGTGCGCGCCCTGCCGCGCATCGACCATTTCGACCGCTTTGTCTCGGTGATCGTCTACGTGCCGCGCGAGGAATATGACTCGATCGTGCGCGAGCGGATCGGCACCTATCTGAAGACCGTCTATGACGGCCGTGTCTCCGCCTATTACCCGGCTTTCCCGGAAGGCGGCGTAGCGCGTGTGCATTTCATCATCGGCCGCTCCGGCGGCAAGACGCCGCGCATTCCGCAGGCGAAGCTGGAGCAGACGATCCGGGAAATCACTGCACGTTGGGACGATCGTTTCGAGGCGCTGGCCGGACCCAAGGCGCCGAAACTATCGGTCGATCAGGCCTTCCAGGATTCCTTCACGCCCGAAGAAACCGTGGCCGACCTCGCCGATATCGGCGCTTGCGCGGCCGGCGAGCCGCTTCGCATCCAGTTCTATCATCGCGAGGAAGAGCAGGGCCGAACCCTGTCGCTGAAGATCTTCCACGCCGGCGGCCAGCTGGCGCTGTCGCGCCGCGTGCCGCTTCTGGAAAACCTCGGTTTCAACGTCGTCAGCGAACGCACCTTCGACATCGGAGTGCCGGCCGCCGGCGGAGAAACCAAATTCGTCGTACTGCACGATATGGAACTCGAGGCCCGCAACGGCGGCGAAATCGATCTGCAGCATTACGGCGCCGCGCTCGAGGAAGCTTTCGTCGCCGCCTTCGCCGGTACGATCGACAATGACAGCTTCAACCGGCTGATCCTGTCGGCCGGGCTTTCGGCACGCGAGGCCAACGTGCTGCGCGCCTATGCGCGTTATCTCCGGCAGGCCGGCATTGCCTATTCGCAGGATTATATCGCAACGACGCTCGACAAATATCCTGCAATCGCCGCCGCCATATTCCGTCTCTTCCATGACACGCTCGACACCAGGCTTTCGGAAAAGGTCCGCTTGAAGAAGCTTGCCGAGCTACACCAGACGATCGAAGCTGCGCTCGCCGACGTGCCGAGCCTCGACGACGACCGTATCCTGCGCCGCTACGTCAATGTCGTTGATGCGACGCTGCGTACCAATTATTTCCAGAAGAACGCCGACGGTTCGCCGAAGCCGATGCTTGCCTTCAAGCTCGATCCGAACCTGGTCGACGGGCTGCCGGAGCCGAAACCCTTCCGCGAGATGTTCGTCTACGGCGTCGAAGTCGAAGGCGTGCACCTGCGCTTCGGCAAGGTGGCGCGCGGCGGTCTGCGCTGGTCTGATCGTGCCGAGGATTATCGCACGGAGGTGCTCGGCCTCGTCAAAGCCCAGCAGGTGAAGAATGCCGTTATCGTGCCGGTCGGCGCCAAGGGCGGTTTCTACCCGAAGAAGCTTCCTGTCGGCGGCAGCCGTGACGAGATCTTCAATGCCGGCCGCGAGGCTTACAAGACCTATATCCGCACCCTGCTTTCGATTACCGACAACATATCCGGCGCCGATATCGTGCCGCCTAAGGATACGGTGAGGCTTGACGGCGACGACCCCTATTTCGTCGTCGCCGCCGACAAGGGCACGGCAACCTTCTCAGACACCGCCAACGCCCTGGCGCAAGAGGCCGGCTTCTGGCTGGACGACGCCTTCGCCTCCGGCGGCTCGGCCGGTTACGACCACAAGAAGATGGGCATCACCGCCCGCGGCGCCTGGGAAACGGTGAAACGCCATTTCCGCGAAATGGACATCGACATCCAGACGACGCCGTTCACCGTCGCCGGCGTCGGCGACATGTCGGGCGACGTCTTCGGCAACGGCATGCTGCTCTCTCCCAAGATCTGCCTCATTGCCGCGTTCGATCACCGCGACATCATCATCGATCCCGATCCGGATATGGAAAAGACGCTTGCCGAGCGGCAGCGCCTCTTTAACCTGCCGCGCTCGAGCTGGCAGGACTTCGACAAGAGCGTGCTTTCGAAAGGCGCGATGATCATTTCCCGCTCGGCGAAATCGGTGACGCTGACGCCGGAAACGGTTGCCGCGATCGGCCTCGAAAAATCAGTCGCGACACCCTTCGAGATCATAACGGCGATCCTGAAGAGCCCAGTCGACCTGCTTTGGTTCGGCGGCATCGGCACCTATGTGAAGGCTCCCTCCGAAACCGACGCCGAAGTCGGCGACCGCGCCAATGACCCAATCCGCGTTACCGCGACAGAAGTCCGCGCCAAGGTGATCGGCGAGGGCGCAAACCTCGGCGTCACCCAGAAAGGCCGCATCGCCTATGGCCTCAACGGCGGGCGCTGCAACTCCGACGCCATCGACAACTCGGCCGGCGTCAACACTTCGGACGTCGAGGTCAACATCAAGATCGCGCTGGCGGCCGCCATGCATGACGGGCGCCTGACGCGGGCAAAACGCGACCAGCTTCTTTCGTCGATGACCGACGAAGTGGCGATCCTCGTGCTGCGCAACAATTACCTGCAGTCGCTGGCTATCTCGCTGACAGCGCGCAAAGGCACAGCAAACGGCCTGGAGCTTGCGCGCTTCATGACCGTTCTCGAAGGCGCCAAACAGCTGAACCGCAAGGTCGAAACGCTGCCGGACGACGCGACGCTCGCCGAGCGCTATGCCGCCGGCAAGCCGCTGACCCGGCCGGAAATCGGCGTGCTGGTGTCCTATGCCAAGATCGTGCTCTTCGATGCGCTGGCCGCAAGCGATCTGCCTGACGATCCCTATTTCACCACGACGCTTTCGAATTATTTCCCCGTGAAGATGCAGAAGTCGAACGCCGGCGATATCGCCGGCCACCGCCTGAAGCGCGAAATCGTCGCGACCGTTCTCGCCAACGAGGCGATCAACCGTGGCGGGCCGAGCTTCACCGTCGCCATGATGGACGCAACGGCGGCTTCGGCGCCGGAAGTCGTGCGCGCGGCGATCGTCGCCCGCGACGGTTTCGACCTGACCCGGCTCTGGGCCGAAACGGACGCCCTCGACGGCAAGGTTTCCGGCGAGATGCAGAACCGCATCTACGAGGAGATCAGCCACAGCTTTATCGTACTGACGCGCCTGCTGCTGAAGACCGGCATGACCAAGGCCGATATGGCTGAGGTGATTAGCCGGCTGCAGGCAGCTCTGAAGAAGCTGAAGCCTGCCTTTGCCGAGCAGGCGGCGGCCGATGCCGCTGCCCGCCAGGCGGAATACAGCCAGGCGGGGTTGCCCGAAAAGCTCGCTGCCGAGATCGCCAGCCTGCCGAGCTTCGCCCTGGTGCCGGAGATCATGCAGATCGCCGAGCGCACCGGCGAGCCCCTGGTGCGCGCCGCCGAAAACTATTTCGCGGTGTCGCAGACCTTCCGCATCGGCAGGCTGCTGGCGGCAGGCGGACGGATCCTCACCTCCGACCATTACGAGAACCTGGCGCTTGCCCGCAGCATCGACCAGATCGCCAGCGCCAGACGCGATATCGTCATCTCGGCCCTGTCCGACCATGGCAAGGAGAAGCTGCCCGTACAGGCCTGGCATGCCCAGGATCGCATCCGCATCAACCGCATCCTCGAGGAGCTTTCGAGCCTCAGCGACGGCGGCGATCCCAATCTTGCGCGCATTACCGTTGCCGCAGGCATTCTGACCGATCTTGCGCGCGACCGGGTGAGGTGAGACAGTCCGCGAAAAAGGAGCGGATGTTGAATCGCATTGACTGGACAGGAACGCAGCCGCCAAAGGCCACGGAGAAGGGCATCTGGGGGTGGATGTTCTTCGACTGGGCGGCCCAGCCCTTTTTCACTGTGGTCACCACCTTCATCTTCGGGCCTTATTTCGTCTCGCGCCTGACCGCCGACCCGGTTTCCGCCCAGACGACGTGGAGCAACATGGCGACGATCTCCTCGGTGATCATCGCCCTGCTCTCGCCCGTTCTCGGCTCGATCGCCGACCAGTCCGGCTCCCGCAAGCCCTGGATCGGTTTCTTCGCCATCATCAAGATCGCGAGCCTTTTCTGCCTGTGGTTCGCAGCGCCCGGCTCGCCGGTTCTCTATCCCGCGATCTTCATGATCCTCGCCTCGATCTCGGCGGAGTTTTCGATCGTCTTCAACGATTCGATGATGCCGCGCCTTGTCCCCAAGGAAGAGATCGGCAAGCTCTCCAACACGGCCTGGGGGCTCGGTTATCTCGGCGGCATGATCGTACTCATATCAGTCGTGACGCTTTTGGCAGCAAGCCCCGAGACCGGCAAGACTATCCTCGGCCTCGATCCGCTTTTCGGCCTCGATCCGCAGGCGGGCGAGGATGCGCGCATCACCGGGCCGATCTCGGCCGTCTGGTATCTGATCTTCATCCTGCCGATGTTCTTCTTCACGCCGGATGTCGGCAGAGGCCTTCCTTTCGGAACCGCCGTCCGCTCCGGCCTGCGGGAACTCAGAAACACGCTCGATGAACTCAAGGAGCGCCGCAGCATCCTGAAATTCCTCATCGCCCGCATGATCTACCAGGACGGCGTCAACGGCCTGCTGATCCTTGGCGGCGTTTTCGCCGCCGGCATGTTTGGCTGGGCGACGATCGAGATCGGCATTTACGGCATCATCCTGAACGTCGTCGCAATCCTCGGCTGCCTGGTCGCCGGCCGCATCGACAAGGGTGTCGGATCGAAGGCGACCGTCGTCATCAGCCTGACCATGCTGCTTCTCGCTACCGTCGGCATCATTTCGACAGGACCGGGTTACACGCTCTTCGGCCTGATGCCGCTGCCGACGGCGGATTCCGGCGGCTTATTCGGCACCGCGGCGGAGAAGGCCTATATTCTTTACGGCCTGCTGATCGGGCTCGCCTTCGGGCCGGTGCAGGCGTCGTCGCGCTCCTATCTTGCCCGCAGCGTCAGCGTGGAGGAAGCCGGCCGCTATTTCGGCATCTACGCGCTTTCTGGGCGCGCCACGAGTTTCATGGCGACGCTGTTCTTCTCGCTGGTGACCTATATGAGCGGATCGCCGCGCCTCGGAATGGCAACGCTGATCCTGTTCCTCGCCAGCGGACTGGTGCTCCTGATCCGCACGCCCTATCCAGCCGATCGGGCATAGGGATAAGCCCTGCCCGGGCCGGATAACGCGGGTGGCCTGCGCCCGATCAGTGCCGGAAATGGCGCATGCCGGTGAAGACCATCGCCACCCCATGTTCGTTGGCGGCATCGATGACCTCCTGGTCGCGCATCGAGCCGCCCGGCTGGATGACCGCCGTGGCTCCTGCTGCAATCATCGACAGAAGACCGTCGGCAAAAGGCAGAAAGGCTTCGGAGGCAACCGCCGAACCACGCGTCATTGGGACCATAAGGCCGAGCGCCTTGGCGGCCTCTTCAGCCTTCAGAGCCGCGATGCGGGCGGAATCGACCCGGCTCATCTGACCGGCGCCGATGCCGGCGGTCTGGCCGTCCTTGGCATAGACCACGGCATTCGATTTCACATGCTTGCCGACCTTGAAGGCAAACTTCATGTCATCAAGCTCCTGCGCCGTCGGCGCGCGCTTGGTGACGACCTTGAGCTCCAGATCCTCGACCATGCCGTTGTCACGGCTCTGCACAAGCAGGCCGCCGGAAACGGTCTTGGCTGTCAAACCTGCGATGCGCGGATCCGGCAGGCCGCCAGCAGACAGCAGCCGCAGGTTCGGCTTGCGGGCGACGATTGCCTTTGCCTCCTCGGTCACATCAGGTGCGATGATCACCTCGGTGAAGAGCTTGACGATCTCCTCGGCCGTTTCGGCATCGAGCGTCCGGTTCAGCGCGATGATGCCCCCGAAGGCCGAAACGGAATCGCAGGCGAGGGCCCGCCGATAGGCTTCGACCAGGCTCGATCCGGTAGCGACACCGCAGGGGTTGGCATGCTTGATGATGGCACAGGCCGGAGCCTTCTCCGGCAGGAACTCGGCGACGAGCTCATAAGCAGCGTCGGTATCGTTGATATTGTTGTAGGAGAGCTGCTTGCCCTGGAGAAGGGCGGCCGTCGAAACGCCCGGCCGCTTCTCGCCGGTCAGGTAGAAGGCCGCCTTCTGGTGCGGGTTTTCACCGTAGCGCATCTCTTCCTTCAGCACGCCGCCGATGACGCGATGGCGCGGCGTGTCGATCGACAGCGCCTCGGCAAACCAGTTGGAAATCACAGCGTCATAGGCAGCGGTGCGGGCATAGGCCTTGGCGGCCATACGCTGGCGGAAGGTATAGACGGTCTTGCCGGCATCCGCAGAAAGCTGCTCCAGGAACTCGGCATAGTCAGCCGGATCAGTCAGGATCGTCACATAGGCATGATTCTTGGCCGACGCGCGGATCATTGCCGGGCCGCCGATGTCGATATTCTCGACGGTCGTCGGATAATCGCCGCCGGCCGCGCGCACTTCTTCGAAAGGATAAAGGTTGATGACGGCGAGGTCGATCGCCTCGATGCCATGCTTCTTCATCGCCTCCTGATGCTCGCCATCGTCGCGAATCGCCAGAAGACCGCCATGCACGGTCGGATGCAGCGTCTTGACGCGCCCGTCCATGATTTCGGGAAAGCCGGTGATCTCAGAGACATCGGTGACGGCAAGGCCGGCAGCCGCGATCGCCTTGTAGGTGCCGCCGGTCGACAGCAGCCGCACGCCTCTTGCGGACAATGTGCGGGCGAGCTCGACAATTCCGGTCTTGTCGAAGACGGAGAGGAGCGCGGTCTTGATTTCGACCTTGTCGGGGGCGGGGATCTTCTTGGAAATGACGGCCATGAAACCTTCTCCGTTCGGGCTTCGGGAGACATCCGCAAAAGGACGTCCGCATGCTGGCGCCGCGTTAGCACAGCTTTGCCGCCGCGCAAACAGGTGTGAAGGGACGATGCCGAAAACCGTGCGTGGCTTTCGGGCGTCATTATACTCCATTTCATTGATTTAAAATGTGGATTCAGATTGTGGCCGGCCGACCTAAAATCATCCGTATCTAGCCCCTGCGGGACAGGAACCAACGGATTTCCGTCTTCTCCGCGAGATCGAAGTCGATCTCGATCTGGTCCGAACCGCAAATGCCGGAGCTGTCGGCAAAGAAGATGTCCTCGGTAATCAGCACTTCATTGCCGGGCGCGGAAAACAACCAGCTTTCACCGTCCGGCGCCGTCAGCATCACCGATTCCCCGTCACTCTGATGCAGGGCGATCGAGGGATGGATATGAAAACGGGCGACAGCCTTCAGGGGCTCGTCACTTTCATATCCTTCCCGGACGACGAGCCGATCACGGCCCGTTACGATCGAGCCTGCGGCATTGAGAGTCAGCTCACGTTCGTGCAGCACCCCGAACACCCTGAGATATCCGTCATGGCTGAGCTTGATGCCGTCACGTCCGTCCTCGGTTTCGGCGCGTTCGACGGTGACGGTCTTGACCGGCTCGGTGACCGCGTGACCGAGGAAGGGCGAGGGCGAAAAACGGCTGGATGAGGTGTCGTTGAGAATGACGGTCGAATGCGCCGCCGTGGTGCGCGCCATCTGGACATAACGATACCCGGCAAACTTCGGCGAGCCCGAATTGACGATGAAGCGATGGCGGCCGGACGACATCTCGAAGGAGAGGCTGCCGGCATGGGCGGTGCGCCGCGCGCCTCCTGAAGGCGGCGTTCCGGTATCGGCAATGATCACCGTCTTTCCCCCGGCAAGCCGCTGATAGCGCGATTGCGGCAGAGCCTTGAACGGCTGGCCGGCGGTCTCGTCATATCGCAGCACGGACATCAGCTCGTTTGCGAGCGTGGAAGTCGCCCCGTTGAAGAGCGCCAGATCCCCGTCCTGGTGGCGAAAGAACCGTAACGCCGGATACATGCGATCGATGCCGGAGATCAGCTTCTGCGGCAGGTCATGGCCGAGATTGACATAGGTCTGCCTCAGCGGCAGCAGATCGAGCAGCAATTCCAGGCCGACGCGCGGATTGCGCGAGATATGCCCGCCGTCCGGGAGAATCTGGCTATCGAATTCGCGGTCAAGCGCTTGGGCCGCCCGTTTGAGCGTGGATGCGCGGGTCGGCATGGCAACGGAGGCCATGGCGAGCGCGATGCGCAGCCGAAACAGTTCCAGGCCGCCGAGGGTGAACGGCGCCATGCGATGCAGGAACCGGACCTGGAACGCCAGCGATTTCATGAAGCGGCGATAAAATCCGCGATCGGCGTTCTGCAGCACGACAGGCGAATGCGACAGCCAGGCGATGACGCGCTGGGCCGTCACATCGATTTCCCAGGCAATCCCCTCCATGCGGCCGGCGTGGATGGAAAGCCAGCTGTCGACGATCGCCCGGGCGGCGGCCGAGCTGCGCTCCGTCTTGTTCGCCCGCATGTGCCGCAACCAGCCGAAACTATGAAGGCGGGTCGCGAACGGGCGAGAGGGCAGGGTGAAGGTGAAAGGCGATTTCCCGTTGGTTTCGAGCATCCGCCCGGCCAACAGAAAACGTCCGTTGAGGATCTCGTCTGCCACATGCGGATCGATGCTGCGAAGATCGGTCGGCGCGACAATCAGGCGCTCCGGTGCCTTGGTCGAATGACGGAAGAGCTTCAGGCGCAGCAACGCGACGCGGCGCAAGGCGCGCCGCCAAGCCTCCCGAACATACATGCTCGCAAAACGCCGACCGGACTGCATATTCTATTGTCTATTGACCCTCGTGGTTAAGAATAGGTGAAAAGCGGCCGATTTCATCGCCCACAATGAATTAATTCGTGACAACGTTCGAATATACGCAAATTAAACTGTGTCATCCCAAATTCTGCAGGGATTTTGAGAGGCCGCTTACCGACATGAGAATTGGAAGCGACCTGCTGGTGCAGGTTCGCCGCGACGCGCTCTGACCTGCCGTTAAACTGTCCGCCGCAGCACCGCTGCATAAAAGCCATCGAGACCGGAGGCGATGCCGTTGTGCATCTTCAGCATGGTCGGAAGCGTGCGGAATTCGCCAAGCGGCGTGATCGCCGCTTCAAGGCCTGGCCAATCTCCTGCAGCGATCGGAAGGCGCTCGACCCCATGCGTATCGGAGAGAACACGGGCGACGACCTCTTCGCCTTCGGCGGGATCGAGCGAACAATTGGAGAAAACCAGCGTGCCGCCCGGCTTCAGCAATGTCAGCGCATGACGCAGCAACCGTTCCTGCAGCGCCGCCAGCCTGGCGATATCCTCGGGTCCTTTGGTCCAAAGCACGTCCGGATGGCGTCGTGTGGTGCCGGTGGAAGAGCAGGGGGCATCGAGCAGGATCGCATCGAAGCGCTCCGCCGGCTCGAATTTCGTCAGGTCCGCCGCGATCGTCTCCGCCTCGAGGCCAAGCCGGTCGAGATTCGACCGCAACCGCCTTAGCCGGCTTTCCGATTGGTCAAGCGCGGTCACCGCGGCGCCGGCAAGGATCAGCTGCGCCGTCTTGCCGCCGGGCGCGGCGCAGAGATCGGCGGCACGTTTGCCGGAGAGATCGCCGAAAAGCTTTGCCGGAATGCTGGCCGCAGCGTCCTGCACCCACCACGCTCCCTCGTCGAAGCCTTCGAGTGAGGGAATGCCGCCGTCGAAGGCGGCGAGCCGCACGCCGCCCGTAGGCAGGGCTACGCCGTTCAGCCGTTTCGCCCAGCCTTCGGGATCGGATTTGACGGTCAGGTCGATCGCGGCCGGTTCGAGCTGAGATTCCGAAATTGCCAGCGCCGTCTCCCGACCATAGGCCTTTTCCAGCCTTGCGATGAACCAGGCCGGCATCGGCGCAACCCCGCCGATCTCTTCCAGCACCTTATCCTTCTCGCGGCCGAGACGGCGGAGGATGGCATTGACCAGCTTGGCAAAACGGCGATTGCGCGGATCCTGATTGGCCTGCTCGACGGCAAGATCGACGGCCGAATGATCGGGCACGTCGAGATAAAGGATCTGCGCGGCGCCGATCGCGAGAACATGTTGCAGCGCCCGCGCGCCCTCCGGCAGCGGCGAATCGAGCAGCGAGGCGATTGCCGCGTCGATGCGCGGCAGATGGCGCAGCGTCGTGTTCAGGATGGCGCGGACAAGCGCCCGATCGCCTTCGCCAAGCGCTTTGTAGGCAGGATTGCCGTGTTCATGATCGAGAGCGCCGTCCAGCGGCAGCTTGCGGTCGACGACGGCAGCGAGGATTTTCGCCGCCGCGGCCCGCGCCTGCAGGCCGGGCTTATCGGGCGCCGATCGGGGAGCGGGGGTTTTCTGCTTGCGGAATGGCTTTTTCGTGCCGTCTGAATTCAAGACCACGGACCTTTTGGCGGTTGCGAACCACCGCGACCCGTATTCGGAACAGAGCGCGATTTGCGCGAGGGATTAGCAGCACGGACCGGTCCCGTCGAGACATTCATGCCGCCCTGCGCCATCTCCTGCAGCGCGGCGATGCGGTTTTCCGTGTTTGGATGCGTGGAAAACAGATTGTCCATGCGCTCGCCGGAAAGCGGATTGATGATGAACATATGCGCCGTCGCCGGATTGCGCTCTGCATCCTCGTTCGGCACATGGGACGCGCCACGGGCGATCTTGCCGAGCGCCGAAGCGAGCCAGAGAGGATTGCCGCAGATCTCGGCGCCGCGGCGGTCGGCCGAATATTCGCGCGTGCGGCTGATCGCCATCTGAACCAGCATGGCGGCGAGCGGTGCCACGATCATCGCCACGAGGACGCCGACGAAGCCGAGCGGATTGTTGTTGTTCTCGCGGCTGCCGCCGAAGAAGAAGGCGAAGTTGCCGAGCATCGAGATGGCACCGGCAAGCGTTGCCGTGATCGTCATGGTCAGCGTGTCGCGGTTCTGGATGTGGGCAAGCTCATGCGCCATCACGCCGGCGACTTCCTCGGGAGACAATGCCCTGAGCAGACCTGTCGACGCGGCGACGGCCGCGTTTTCGGGGTTGCGGCCGGTGGCAAAAGCATTCGGCTGCGGGCTGTCGTAGAGATAGATCTTCGGCATCGGCAGGCCGGCATTGCGGGCGAGATCGCGCACGATGCGGAAAAATTCCGGCGCGTTGCGCTCATCGACCTCCTGCGCGCGATAGGCCGAAAGCACCATGCGATCGGAGTTCCAGTAGGAGAAGAAATTCATGCCGGCTGCAATGAGGAATGCAATCATCATGCCGGCCCGGCCGCCGATCAGGAAGCCGACAAACATGAAAAGCGCCGTCATGAAGGCAAGCAACATGGCAGTGCGAACGAGGTTCATTGCGGATCTCCATCTCCGATTTCGGCGTCGCAAGCTTTTAATCGCAGCGCCGGCGCATTATGATTTGGTTATTCACCGGCCATTTTCAATGTTTTCCGGCAGGAGAAACCAATGCAGGAAGCCGACAACGACAATAGCGAAATCCCGGCAGCCGAGGGATCGGAGCCACCGCGCAAGATGCTGTCCCCGGCTGCCAAACGTGCCCTTGCCGAAGCCGAAGAGCGGCGAAGAAACCAGAAGCCCATGGAGCTGGCCCCGGAGATCGGCGGTCGCGGCGGAGCCGAGCCCGCACGCTTCGGCGATTACGAAATCAATGGCCGGGCGATCGATTTCTAAGTCAAGATTAACAACGAAGGCCGACGCAAGCGTCCCCATCCTATACGTGGGAGAGAAATGAGCCGCCCTGGAGCGGAGCGGCTCGATCCGTCAGGCGGTCGCCTTGTTCTGCCGGTTGGCGATCAGATCGTCGACCACGGCCGGATCGGCAAGCGTCGACGTATCGCCAAGCGCGCCGAAATCGTCCTCGGCGATCTTACGCAGGATGCGGCGCATGATCTTGCCGGAGCGGGTCTTCGGCAGGCCGGGCGCGAACTGGATCTTGTCGGGCGCGGCGATCGGGCCGATTTCGGCGCGGACATGTTTCACGAGGTCCTGACGCAGTGTGTCGGAGCCGTCGTGGCCGGCCATCAGCGTCACGTAGCAATAGATGCCCTGGCCCTTGATCGGATGCGGATAGCCAACGACTGCGGCTTCCGAAACGAGGCTGTGCGAGACGAGCGCGGACTCCACTTCCGCCGTGCCGAGCCGGTGGCCCGAGACGTTGAGCACGTCGTCGACGCGGCCGGTGATCCAGTAATAGCCGTCCGCATCGCGCCGGCAGCCGTCGCCGGTGAAATATTTCCCTTTGTAGGTGGAGAAATAGGTCTGGATGAAGCGCTCGTGATCGCCGTAGACCGTGCGCATCTGCCCCGGCCAGCTGTCCGTGATGCAGAGATTGCCGTCGGCAGGGCCTTCGAGCACCTTGCCCTCATTGTCGACAAGTTGCGGCTTGACCCCGAAGAACGGCGTCGTCGCCGAGCCCGGCTTCAGATCGGTAGCACCCGGCAGCGGCGTGATCATGTGACCGCCGGTTTCCGTCTGCCACCAGGTATCGATGACGGGGCAGCGCTTGTCGCCAACGACATTGTAATACCACTCCCACGCCTCCGGATTGATCGGCTCGCCGACCGTGCCGAGCAGACGCAGCGAAGACCGCGAAGACCGCGTGACGAATTCGTCGCCGGCGCCCATCAGCGAGCGGATCGCCGTCGGCGCCGTATAGAAGATGTTGACATTGTGCTTGTCGATGACTTCCCAGAACCGGCCCTGATCCGGGAAATTCGGCACGCCCTCGAACATCAGCGTCGTTGCGCAATTCGCAAGCGGCCCATAGACGATATAGGAGTGGCCGGTGACCCAGCCGACATCGGCCGTGCACCAGTAGACGTCGCCATGATGGTAGTCGAAGACATATTCATGCGTCATCGAGGCGTAGACGAGGTAACCGCCCGTCGTGTGCAGCACGCCCTTCGGCTTGCCGGTCGAGCCTGATGTATAGAGAATGAACAGCGGATCTTCCGCCTTCATCTTCACCGGCGGGCATTCCGCCTTCACGCTGGCGACCTCCTGATGATGCCAGAGATCGCGGCCGGGCGCCCAGCCGGTCTTGCCGCCGGTGCGGCGCACGACCAGAACCTTGTCCACGATCACATGCTGCCGTGCCGCAATATGAATTGCAGTATCGGTATTGTCCTTCAACGGCACCGGCTTGCCGCCGCGCACCCCTTCATCGCAGGTGATGACGAAAGTGGATTCGCAGTCGACGATGCGCCCCGCCAGCGCCTCGGGCGAGAAGCCGCCGAAGACGACCGAATGCACCGCGCCGATGCGGGCGCAGGCGAGCATCGCATAGGCCGCTTCCGGGATCATCGGCATGTAGATGGTAACGCGATCGCCCTTCTTGACGCCGTGCTTCTTCAGGACGTTCGCCATCCGGCAGACATGCTCGTAGAGCTCGTTGTAGGTGATCTTCTTGTCGACATAAGGGTTGTCGCCTTCCCAGATGATCGCCACTTGATCGCCATTGGTTTTCAGATGGCGGTCGATGCAATTATAGGAGACGTTCGTCTGGCCGTCCTCGAACCACTTGATCGAGACCTTGCCGGTAAAGGACGTATTCTTGACTTTGGTATAGGGCTTGAACCAGTCGATCCGCTTGCCGTGCTTGCCCCAGAACTTGTCCGGGTTCTCGACGCTTTCCTCGTACCATTTCAGGTACTTCTCCTTATCGATCAGGGCACGCGCCTTCACCGGCTTCTGCACCGGATAAATCTTCTCCGACATGGAACTCCTCCTCATGGGACACGCGACGGGCCAAGCGATCTATGAGGCCCGAATTCAAATCAGGGCAATTCATAGCAGGTCGCATCGTCACGGCAATTAGACGAAGGTCATTTGATTTCGGAAGAATTGCAATTCTGCGACAGTACGGTTATATAGCGGCATATTTCCCGGACATTGTGGTGACAATCCACGGACCGCGACCGGCGCGGACGATAGAAGGACTATATCCATGGCTCAAACACTGCTCATGCCGAAGGCGACCGCCATCTGGCTCGTCGACAACACGGCACTGTCTTTCGATCAGATTGCGCAGTTCTGCAAACTGCATCCGCTCGAAGTCAAGGCGATCGCAGACGGTGAAGCGGCGCAGGGCATTAAGGGCCTCGACCCGATCTCGACAGGACAGCTCTCGCGCGACGAGATTGCCCGCGCTGAAGCCAACCCGAACCACAAGCTGAAGCTTTCCGAGCCGAAGGTGCGCGTGCCGGAATCCAAGCGCCGCGGCCCGCGTTATACGCCGGTTTCCAAGCGCCAGGACCGCCCGAACGCCATTCTCTGGCTCGTCCGCAACCATCCGGAACTGAAGGACGCGCAGATTTCCCGCCTCGTCGGCACGACGAAATCGACGATCGAGCAGATCCGCGAGCGCACCCATTGGAATTCCGCCAACCTGGCGCCGATGGATCCGGTCACGCTCGGCCTCTGCAGCCAGATCGATCTCGATATGGAAGTGGAAAAGGCTGCTAAGGGTCGTCCGCTGCCGACCGCTGCCGAGCTCGGCGCGACGCTGCAATCGGCGCAGGAGACCGAACGCCTGACCCCGAGCTACGAGCGCGAAGAGGAAAAAGAAAAGGAAATCGACGCCGACGCCGTCTTCCGCAAGCTGAGCTCGCTTCGCTCGGCCCCGAAGGACGAAGAAGAAGACGATCAGTACTGAGATCTGAGATTTATCAGCTGTCTCATCAAAACCCCGCCGAACCGGCGGGGTTTTTTGTTGGGGTTGCCTGCTCGCGTCAGCTACGGAACAGGGTGAGGATGTTCTGTGCGGAACTGTTGGCGATCGAGAGCGACTGGATGGCGAGCTGCTGCTGTGTCTGCAGCGCTGAAAGCTTGCTCGATTCCTCTTCCATATCGGCATCGACCAGGCGACCGACGCCTGAATCGATCGAATCGTGAAGGCCGCTGACGAAGGTTTCCTGCAGCTGGATGCGGGTCGAGATCGAACCGAGAGCCGAACCGGCCGCGGTCATTGCGCCGAAAACCAGCTCGACGCCGGTCAAGGCTCCATCGAGCTGACCTTGGGTGAAAGTGCTGATGTCGAGAGCATAGATCGACGGCATGACAATAGCGACGCCGCCATAGGTTCCGTTGAAGGCCGTACCGATGATACCGCTCGTGGTCTCGATCGCGCCGGTGGACGTCATGCCGAAGAGCACGTTTCCAAGCGTTCCTGAATCCAGCACGTAATCGGTCATCTTGACCGACACGGCATTGCTGCCGTCGCGCACGAAGGACGAGACGACGCTCTTGGTGCCGGAGGCACCAGCGACCCAGTTTTCGCCGGAGAAGGAAGCCGATTGAGCAATGCTGAGCAGCTGCTGCTGTAACTGGCTGACTTCCTGCTGGATCTTCGTCTTGTCGACGCCCTTTTCCGTGGCGGCGACGATCTTTGCCTTGATTTCGCTGACGACATCGATCGCGCTGCTCATGGCCGAATAGGCGGTATCGACCTTGGCCGCGCCGAGGCCGAGGGCATCTGAGACCGCCGAAAGCGCCTTGTTGTCGGAGCGCATGGTCGTTGCAATCGACCAGTAGGCGGCATTGTCGGCTGCTTTTTCGACACGGTAACCGGAGGAAACGCGACCCTGGGTGTCCTTGAGGCTATCGTTTACACCGCGCAAAGTCTGCAGCGCTGCCATGGCAGCGTTGTTCGTGAGGATGCTTGTCATGATCCGTTCCACAATCTGAAAAAGGGGCATTCCGGACTAAGCCGGTAACGGTGACCGCGTCATGCAAAGCCTGCTATGCAAGCTGCCGCCGTTAACGAATCCTTGCGCAACATAGTTAACAATTTCTCAATTAGGCTTATCGAAAGCTTAATTTCACATCGGCAGGGAGCCGAAACCACGCCTGCGCAGCGCCTCGGCGATCTCCTCGAGAATCGCCGGATCGTCAATGGTTGCAGGCATTTTCCAGGGTATGCCGTCGGCAATTTTCTGCATCGTACCGCGCAGGATTTTACCGGAACGCGTTTTCGGCAATCGGTTAACGGTGATGGCCTTTTTGAAGGCGGCGACAGGCCCGATCGATTCGCGAATCATCGCCACGACCTCTGATTCGATCGCCGCCGTTTCACGGGAAACATGTCGTTTCAGCACCAGGAAGCCGCAGGGCGCTTGCCCCTTCAGCGGATCATTCACGCCGATGACCGCGCATTCTGCGACATCGGGATGGCGCGCGCAGACTTCCTCCATCGCTCCCGTGGAAAGCCGATGACCGGCGCAATTGATGATGTCGTCGGTGCGCGACATGATGAAAAGGTAACCGTCCTCATCGACATAGCCGGCATCGGCCGTCTTGTAGTAACCGGGAAACTCGTCGAGATAGGCCGACCGGAAACGGTCGTCCGCCTTCCAGAGGGTCGGCAGGCAGCCCGGCGGCAGCGGCAGTTTCACGACGATATTGCCGAGCGTTCCCGCCTCAATCGGATGGCCGGCATCATCCAACACCGCAATCTCGTAACCGGGCATCGGCAGCGCCGGCGAACCGTGCCTGACCGGAAGGGCGCCGAGTCCGAGTGGATTTGCGGCGATCGGCCAACCGGTCTCCGTCTGCCACCAGTGATCGATGACAGGTATGCCGAGCATGCGCTCCGCCCATTTCAGCGTCTCCGGATCCGCCCTTTCGCCGGCGAGAAACAGCGCGCGGAAATCCGGCATCGGATATTGGCGTATCAATTCGCCGTCACTGTCCTCCCGCCGGATCGCACGGAAAGCGGTCGGCGCCGTGAAGAGCACGCGCACACGATATTCCGAAACGACCCGCCAGAATGTGCCTGCATCCGGGGTGCCTACAGGTTTGCCCTCGAAGATCAGCGTGGTCACACCTGCAATCAGCGGGGCATAGACGATGTAGGAATGCCCGACGACCCAGCCGATATCCGAAGCCGTCCAGAAGACTTCGCCCGGCTTCAAGCCGTAGATATTCCGCATCGACCAGTTGAGCGCGACCATATGGCCGCCATTGTCGCGCACGACGCCCTTCGGCTGGCCTGTCGTACCGGAGGTATAGAGGATGTAGAGGGGATCGGTCGCCTTCACGGAAACACAGGCGATTTCGGCGCCGCGATGGCGCGCCACTGCCGCCTCGAAATCCTGATCGCGGCCGGCGACGAGAGCGGCCCGAAGCTCCGGCCGCTGCAGCACTAAACAGTGTTTCGGTTTCGCCAGTGCGATCTCGATTGCCTGATCGACCAGCGGCTTGTATGCGACGATGCGCCCGGGCTCGAGCCCGCTGCTCGCCGTGATCACCAGCTTCGCCGTGCTGTCGTCGATGCGCGCCGCAAGCTCGCTGGCGGCAAAGCCGCCGAAAACGACGGAATGAACCGCACCGATACGAGCGCAGGCGAGCATGGAAAACACCGCCTGCGGCACCATCGGCATATAGAGGATCACGCGGTCGCCGGTGGCGATGCCGAGCTCGATCAGCGCCGCGGCAATGGCCTTCACTTCGCCGAGCACTTCGGCGTACGTGAAGCGGCGCTTCTCACCGGTCATGGCACTGTCGAAGATGATCGCCGTCTCGTTGCCCCGCCCTGACGTCACATGCCTGTCCAGGCAATTGTGGCAGGTGTTGGTCTCGGCCCCCGCAAACCAGCGGCCATAGACGCCGTCATCGGGCGAAAATACCCGCTCCGGCGGCTTGAACCAGTCGATGTCGGCGGCGGCTTCGCGCCAGAAGGCTTCAGGATCGCGTTTCCAGGCCGCATAGGCCTGATGATAACCGTTCTGCATCTGCTCCTCCCCAGGACAACGCAAACCTCGATATCAATCTAGTGCAAGTCGCCCAAAAGTGTGCAGCGGTTTTGGGTCAACGACATGTTGAGGCTTAGAGCGGGAGGAGGAGGACGGGAAGCCCGACCAAAGCAGGGTATCAGCGCGCGCCGAAAATCGCCGATCCGACACGCACGCTGGTGGCGCCGAAGGCGATCGCCGTCTCGTAGTCGCCCGACATGCCCATGGAAAGCTTTTCGACGCCGCATTTGCGGGCGAGCTTTGCCAGCAGGGCGAAATGCGGCCCGGGATTTTCCTCGGCCGGCGGAATGCACATCAGACCGTCGATGGAAAGGCCGAGTTCTTCGCGGCAGCAAGCAACGAAGGCCGGTACTTCCTCCGGAGCAATGCCCGCTTTCTGCGGTTCGAGCCCGGTATTGACCTGGACATAGAGCCGCGGCGTTTTGCCCTGCCGCTTCATCTCCTCGGCAAGCGCGCGGGCGATCTTTTCCCGGTCCACAGTCTCGATCACATCGAAAAGCGCAACCGCATCCGCCGCCTTGTTCGATTGCAGCGGCCCGATCAGGTGTAGCTCGACATCCGGCTGCTCAGCCTTCAGCCCCGGCCATTTGCCTTGGCTTTCCTGCACCCTGTTCTCGCCGAAGACGCGCTGGCCGGCGTCGATGGCCGGACGGATCGCATCCGCTTCGAACGTCTTCGACACGGCGACGAGCTCAACGGAACCGGCCGGGCGGCCCGCCTCGCGTTCGCCTGCCGCAATTCGCGACCGCACCTCGTTCAAGCGCTCTTGAAGTTCCATCGTTCTGCCTCGACATACCAGCATGAAAAGATTGGCAATGAACTAACCAGCCATTCTGTGCTTGCCAAGACCCGCGTTCCACGAAATCGCCTGGCCGGCATGCAGATCGAACGCCTGCGGCGCCTGCAAAACTTGACGCTACGGTGGTTTCATGGTGAAGGTCTCGGCCAACTCCCCTGATTTTCCGGAAATACGAATACCATGGCCACCGAACGTTATAATCCGCGCGATGCCGAGCCCCGTTGGCAGCAGAAATGGAATGAAGACAAGGTCTTCGAGACCGACAACGCCGATCCGCGCGAAAAATACTACGTCCTCGAAATGTTTCCCTATCCGTCGGGGCGCATTCACATGGGCCATGTCCGCAATTACGCCATGGGTGATGTCGTCGCCCGCTATAAGCGCGCTCGCGGCTACAACGTTCTGCATCCGATGGGCTGGGACGCCTTCGGCATGCCGGCGGAAAACGCCGCCATGGAGCGCGGCGTGCATCCCGCCTCCTGGACCTACCAGAACATCGGCTCGATGAAAGCACAGTTGAAGGCCATGGGGCTTTCGTTGGACTGGAGCCGCGAGTTCGCCACCTGCGACGTCGAATATTACCAGCACCAGCAGCATCTCTTCCTGGATTTCCTGGAAAAGGGACTGGTCTATCGCAAGCAGTCGAAGGTGAACTGGGATCCTGTCGATAATACCGTGCTTGCCAATGAACAGGTGATCGACGGTCGCGGCTGGCGCTCCGGTGCGCTGGTCGAACAACGCGAACTGACGCAATGGTTCTTCAAGATCACCGATTTCAGCCAGGACCTGCTGGACGCGCTGGATACGCTCGACCAGTGGCCGGAAAAAGTGCGCCTGATGCAGAAGAATTGGATCGGCCGGTCGGAAGGCCTGACGATCCGCTGGGAGATCGTGCCGGAAACGGCGCCCGCCGGCGAGACCGAAATCACGGTCTATACGACCCGGCCGGACACGCTGTTCGGCGCCTCCTTCCTGGCGATTGCCGCCGATCATCCGCTGGCAAAGGATGCCGCCGCGAAGAACGCTGATATCGAAGCCTTCTGCGAGGAGTGCCGTCGCGCCGGCACCTCGCTCGCCGCGCTCGAGACCGCTGAAAAGAAGGGCCTGGATACCGGTATCCGCGTCAGGCATCCGCTCGATCCCTCCTGGGAACTGCCCGTCTACATCGCCAATTTCGTCCTGATGGACTACGGCACGGGCGCAATCTTCGGCTGCCCCTCCGGCGACCAGCGCGACCTTGATTTTGCACGGAAATATGGCCTGCCCGTCGTGCCCGTTATCATGCCGGCGGACGGCGATGCCGCAAGCTTTTCCGTCGGCGATACCGCCTATGACGGCGAAGGCGTGATGATCAATTCGCGCTTCCTCGATGGCAAGACGACGGAGGAAGCCTTCAATATCGTTGCCGATCGTCTGTCCGCCGCTTCGCTCGGCAACGCGCCGCAGGGCGAGCGGAAAGTCAATTTCCGCCTGCGGGACTGGGGTATTTCGCGCCAGCGCTATTGGGGCTGCCCGATCCCGGTCATTCACTGCGATGCTTGCGGCGTCGTGCCGGTACCGAAGAAGGATCTGCCGGTGAAACTGCCGGAGGACGTGACCTTCGACCAGCCCGGCAATCCGCTCGACCGTCATCCGACCTGGCGTCACGTCTCCTGCCCGAACTGCGGCAAGGACGCTCGCCGCGAGACGGACACGATGGACACTTTCGTCGATTCGAGCTGGTATTTCACTCGCTTCACCGCGCCCTGGGAAGGAAAGCCGACCGATCCTGAGGCGGCTAACCGTTGGCTGCCGGTCGACCAGTATATCGGCGGTATCGAGCATGCGATCCTGCATCTGCTCTATTCTCGCTTTTTCACCCGCGCCATGCGCGAGACCGGCCATGTCGCCGCCAGTGAGCCTTTCAAGGGTCTCTTCACGCAGGGCATGGTTGTGCACGAAACCTATAGCCGCGGGGCCGGTGCCGGCCGCGAATGGGTCGCACCCGCCGACATCCGCATCGAGGAACTTGACGGCAAACGCCGCGCCTTCCTGCTGTCAACGAGCGAGGAAGTCGCCATCGGCTCGATCGAGAAGATGTCGAAATCGAAGAAGAACGTCGTTGATCCCGACGATATCATTGCCTCCTACGGGGCCGATACCGCCCGCTTCTTCGTTCTGTCCGACTCCCCGCCTGAGCGCGATGTCATCTGGTCCGAGGCAGGCGTCGAAGGCGCACATCGTTTCACCCAGCGCCTGTGGCGTCTGATTTCGGAAGCGGCGGAAGCCTTGTCCGCCGTGGCGCCGGCGCCTGCAGATGACGGGGAAGCGCTCGCGATCTCGCAGGTCGCGCACAAGACCCTGAAGGCTGTCCAGAACGACTACGACAAGCTCTGGTTCAACAAAGCCGTTGCCCGCATCTATGAACTGGTCAACGCGCTGGCCGCACCGCTGACGAAGGTCGCAGCCGGCGAGGGTGATGCTACCTATCGCGCGGCAGTGCGAGAGGCTGCCGAAATCCTGATCCAGCTCGTAGCGCCGATGACCCCGCATCTTGCTGAAGAATGCTGGTCAGCGCTCGGCAATGACGGGCTGCTTGCCCGTACAAGCTGGCCGCGCTACGACGAGATGCTCGTGGTGGAAAACGACGTCGTCCTACCCGTGCAGATCAATGGCAAGAAGCGCGCTGAATTGACAATTTCTCGCGACGCAGATCAGAATGCCGTCACCGACGCCGTGCTGGATCTGGAGGCGGTGAAGAACGCGCTGAACGGGCAGGCACCGAAGAAGATCATCGTGGTTCCCCAAAGGATTGTGAACATTGTCGTCTGATATCGCTTGCAAGCTGGCTCGCAATGCCGGCATCGCCATGATCCTTGCCTCCGCGGCTTTTCTCTCTGCCTGCCAGGTTCGGCCGCTTTACTCCGAAAGCTCCGGCGTCGTTGAGAAACTTTCCTCCGTCGGCTTCTCCGAAGCGACCAGCCGGGTCGAACAGCAGGTTCGCAACCGGCTGATCTTCCTTGCTTCGCGCGGTGCCGGCGAAGCGGTAAACCCGCAATATCAGGTCGAGATCCGCGCCGCGTCGGCTGTGGCCGATACGCTGCTGGCAAAATCGGGCGATACGTCGAAAGCCGGCCGCGTGACCGTCAACGTCATCTACACGCTGCGCGCCGTGGCCGACAGCCACATCATCAAGGCCGGCAGCCGCCAGGCGACGGCCCTGGTAGATTTCTCCGAACAGGAATTCGCCAAGCAAAGGGCGATCCGCGATGCCGAAAACCGCGCCGCAGATCAGGCGGCAGAATTCGTAGGGGCCGATATCGCCGCTGCCCTCAGCCGCTGAGGGCGGGGATGTGGCAGAGATAAAGTCCCACGAATTCGAAAACTTTCTGCAGAAATCGGCGCGGAACTATCGGATCTACGTCATTTACGGCCCGGATCGCGGCCTCGTATCCGAACGTGCGGGATTGCTTGCCGGCAAGACCGGCGTTGCCCTGGATGATCCCTTCTCGCTGACGAAACTCGATGTCGGCGATCTGCAGAAGGATCCCGGACGGCTGGTCGACGAAGCCCAGTCAATCGGTCTGTTCGGTGGCGAAAAGCTGATCTGGATCCGCGGCGCCGCCAACGAGAAATATCTTGTCGATTCGCTAGCGCTGGTGGCCGAAAAGCCGCTCGAAGCCGCCTATCTGATCGTGGAAGCGGGCGATCTCAAGAAAGGTTCGCTGCTTCGTAAGACCGCGGAAGCGGCGCGCTCTGTCATGACGATCCCCTCTTATGCCGATGACAGCCGCGCCCTGAATGGCTTGATCGACGCCGAACTCGGCGCGGAAAAGCTCGGCATTACGCCCGCCGCACGCCAGGCGCTCGTCGCGTTGATCGGCGGCGATCGCATCGCCTCCCGAAACGAAGTACGCAAGCTTGCGCTTTATTGTCGCGGCTTGGACACGATCGAAGAACATCACGTTACCGAAATAATCGGCGATGCCAGCGCGATCTCTGTCGATGATGCCGTCGATGCGATTTTGAGTGGTGATCTGAATGCTTTTCTGCACGCCATGCAGAAGATCAGTAGCTCAAAAACTGCCATCTTTCTCGTACTGCAGGCATGCCTGAAGCAGTTCCAGCTCTTGGATACGATGCGCGCAGAGATGGAAGAAAAACGCCTGCAGGCGCCGCAAGTCATGCAGACAATGGGCCGGCATCTGCATTTCCGCCGAAAACCAATCATCGAACAGGCCCTGCGCCAGTGGACCGCGGAAAGCATCGCGCGTGAATCCAATCGTTTGCAGGCCGCAATTCTGCAAAGCCGACGGCGCCAGGTGCTGGAAGACAGCGTTGCGATGCAAACGCTTCTTTCCACCACCCTTCAATCCGGTCGCAAATCGGCCTGATTACCGTCTTTCAAGCAAACGGCAGATCTCTTCGAGCTGCTCCAGGGACTTGTAGGAAATTTTGATCTGGCCGCCCCCTGCCTTGTGATTGATCGCAACCTCAAGACCGAGCGCATCGGACAGTGTGCGCTCCAAAGCCAGCGTATCGGAATCCTTCTGATCGCGTCGCGCGGCCGGATGCTGCGACTCCGATTGCGCCTTGATATTGTTTTGGGCAAGCTTTTCCGCGTCACGCACCGACATGCCCTTCGCAACGATCGTGCGGGCAAGGCTCGCCGGATCAGAGGTCGAAACGAGCGCGCGGGCATGTCCAGCCGACAGACTTCCGGCCGCGAGCAGATCGCGAACCGGATCGGGCAGTTTCAGCAGACGCAATGAGTTGGCGACATGGCTACGGCTTTTGCCGATGATTTCACCGAGGTCGTTCTGGGTATAGCCATACTCCGCGATCAGCTGCTCATACCCCAAAGCTTCTTCGAGAGCGTTGAGGTCCGCTCGCTGGACGTTTTCGACAATGGCGATTTCGAGCGCCGTCTTGTCATCGACATCACGGATAATGACCGGGATCTCGATCAGCCCAGCAAGCTGGGCCGCACGCCAGCGCCGCTCGCCCGCAATGATTTCATACTGATCCCGCGACATTGTCCGCACCACGATCGGCTGGACGATACCGTGCTGGCGAATGGAACTGGCGAGATCATGCAGCTCTGCGTCATCGAAAAAACGACGAGGATTGCGAGGGTTACGGCTGACGAACTCGATCGGAATCATTCTGTCGGCGCTGATAGTCCGCTCGGCCTCTACCGGGACCGGTTGATCCATTTCGCCAATCAGCGCCGCAAGACCGCGGCCCAAGCGTCTTTTCGATACATCGTCATTCATGACCTAAACCCTACATCTCATGCAATGATATCAGGCAGCCAGTCTCTGGCGTTCCCGCTGGATAACCTCGGAAGCCAGCTGAAGATAGGCCTGGCTGCCCGCGCATTTCAGATCATAGAGAATGGCAGGCTTGCCATAGGACGGCGCCTCCGAAACCCGGACATTGCGCGGAATTAACGTGTGGTAAACCTTTTCCCCAAGGTGCGTGCGCACATCATTGACCACCTGCTGAGCAAGATTGTTGCGCGCATCGAACATCGTCAAAACGATGCCCTGAATATCCAGCCGTGGATTGACTGTTCGGCGAACCTGGCTGACAGTCTCGAGCAACTGGCTCAACCCTTCCAGGGCAAAGAATTCACATTGCAGCGGCACCAGCACGGAGTGGGCGGCCGCCATGGCATTCATCGTCAGCAGATTGAATGAGGGCGGGCAGTCCAAAAGGATATAGGAAAACGCCATCGCTTCCGGCGTCGACAGCGCCTTCCGCAATTTGAAAACGCGATCGCTCTGCTGCGCGATCTCCATCTCGATGCCCAGCAGATCCATCGTCGACGGAACGATGAAGAGGTTGGGCACCGCAGTTTCGAGCGTTACCTCGCTGATGCCGCGATCACCAACCATCAGGTCGTAGGAGGAGAGTTTGCGACTGCGACGGTCGATACCGAGGCCGGTGCTGGCATTGCCTTGCGGATCGAGATCTATGATCAAGACCCGCTCTCCAATAGCGGCAAGTGCCGTTGCCAGGTTGATTGCGGTGGTCGTTTTACCAACACCACCCTTCTGATTTGCGATGGTGATAATCCGATGTCGTTCGCCAGCCATTGCCGCAATATCCGATCTGTTAAACCAAGCGCCGGAGATTTGATATTTCCAAAATAACAGATTCCTGCTCGACGGCGCTCTTATGTTCTAGCAGATCGAATTCCCACCGACCACGTGCTTTGTCGATTTCCCTCAGGTAATCCCGGCCTTTATGGAAAAGGCCGCGACAATTTTCATTCCCAACCATCCAAGGCGCCGAATACCCGATGAGCCCGTCAAGATCAGCTAGGGCTCTCGCGGAGATCGCTCGGCATTCGCCGATTTCCGCATGCGCCTCCTCGATTCGAATGGCATGCACACTCCCACGCGCATCCGTCTCGCGCAGCGCCGTTCGAAGGAAGGCCGCCTTCTTGTGGTTGCTTTCGACCAGATGCACCCATCCGTTCTGCAGTTCGGCCAAGAAAATCGCCGTAATGACGCCGGGGAAACCGCCGCCACTTCCCAGATCGACCCAGGTAACCGGCTCAGGATGGATCTGGAAGATCTGGCTGCTGTCAGCGATGTGCCGGCGCCATAAATCATCGAGTGTCGATGGAGCCACCAGATTGATGGTTTTGGCCCACTTCTGAAAGAGCACCGCGAAGTGGCTAAGCCGCTCCTGTGTTTCACGTGAAACACGTAAACCGTTTAATTCCATTATGAGGGACTCTCAGATCTTGTATTAGGCGCTATGCCGCTCGGATGAATTCAGCCGACGCAGGTGCACAAGCAGCAGCGCAATTGCCGCCGGTGTCATCCCCTCGACAACGGCTGCCTGGGCGATGTTAAAAGGTCGAGCTGTATCAAGCTTCGCCTTGAGCTCGTTGGAAAGGCCGGAGAGAACGATGTAGTTGAAATCCGACGGGATCTGCCGCTGCTCGTCACGTTGCTGATCAGCGATCGCCGTAGCCTGCCTATCCAGATAAACCGAATAACCTGCTTCGATCTCCAATGCCTCTGCGACCTTCGGCGGGATCGCCCCGAGCGTCTCAGGCCAAACGCGTTGAAGTTCGACAAAATTATAGTTCGGATAGGACAACAGATCATAGGCCGTACGGCGCTGCCCATCCAGATTGATATTCAAACCCGCACGTCGTGCCTCGTTCGGCGTCACCGCCAGTGATGTCAACAGCGCCCGGCCAGCCTCAATTTCTGCCTGATAGGATGTGAATCGCCGTGTGCGCTCGCCGCTGACACAGCCAAGCTGCATCGCCAGCGGCGTCAATCGCATGTCGGCATTGTCCGCGCGCAGGGTCAATCTATATTCCGCCCTCGATGTAAACATTCGATACGGCTCCGTAACGCCGCGCGAGGTCAGGTCGTCGATCATCACCCCGATATAGGAGCTCGTCCGGCTAAAATGGAACGGATCCGAATCGCTGCTTTGCAATGCAGCATTCAACCCCGCGGCCAAGCCTTGCGCCGCCGCCTCTTCGTACCCGGTGGTGCCGTTGATCTGGCCGGCCAGAAACAGCCCTTTCAGCCGCTTGACCTCCAGCGATGGCGTCAGCTCTCTCGGATCGACATGGTCATACTCGATGGCGTAACCCGGCTGCAATATTCTAGCCGTCTCTAGGCCAGGAATGGTCTTGATGAAATCCGCCTGGACCTCTGTTGGCAGAGAAGTCGAAATTCCGTTCGGATAGACGGTATCGTCGTCCAGGCCTTCAGGCTCGAGGAAGACCTGGTGTCCGTCCCGCTCTCCGAACTTGACCAGCTTGTCCTCGATCGAGGGGCAATATCTTGGTCCGACGCCTTCGATCTGTCCAGAATACATCGCCGAACGCATGATGTTATCGACAATGATGCGATGCGTCGCTTCGGTCGTGCGGGTCACACCACATTCGATTTGCGGCGTGGTGATCTCGTCGGTCATGAAGGAGAAGGGGACGAGCTCCTCGTCCGCGCCCTGCCTGCCCACCGATTGCCAATCGATCGTCCTTCCATCCAGCCGGGCAGGCGTTCCGGTCTTCAAACGTCCCAGCCGCAATCCCAGTCGCGCCAGCGTCGCGGACAGTCCGATCGACGGCGCTTCACCGACGCGGCCGGCGGGGGTCTTGTTCGAACCGATGTGAATGAGACCGCGAAGAAAGGTTCCCGTCGTCAAAACCACCGCCGGCGTCTTGAAGGTGCGACCGTCCTTCATGATCACCCCGGCCACGCGGCCCTCGACAACATCCAGATCGAACGCATCGCCTTCGACGATATCCAAGCCGGGCGTCGCCTCGATTGCCGCCAGCATCGCCAAGCGGTAGAGCTTTCGGTCAGCCTGCGTCCGCGGCCCTCGGACGGCTGCGCCTTTCTTCTTGTTCAGCATCCTGAACTGAATTCCGGCGGCATCGGCAATACGGCCCATCAGACCGTCCATGGCGTCGATCTCTCGAACCAGGTGACCCTTGCCTAGACCACCAATGGCGGGATTGCATGACATGACACCGATCGTATCGCGTCTATGCGTCACGAGCGCGGTCTTTGCGCCGAGGCGCGCGGCGGCGCTGGCAGCCTCCGACCCCGCATGGCCGCCGCCGATCACGATCACATCGTAGACTTTATCGGTCATTCCAAAGCTCCAATTCCAGCAGGCGTTTCACGTGGAACCTGAGAGACGCCTGGCTCGAAAGGTTTCACGTGAATCATTTGCCGATACAAAACTCCGAGAAGATCACACCAAGCAGCTGTTCGACATCCACTCTTCCTGTGATCCTACCCAAATAGTCGGCAGCAATTCGAAGCTGCTCGGTCCGCAGCTCGAGGTTCACATTTGTTTGCGAAATTGCCGCATCCAGTGCCGCCAAACATTTCGTCAGCGAATCCCTATGCCGTTGCCGGCTTGGGATCGCCATGGACAATCCGCCAAAACGCTCTGCGACGACGCTTCCGATCAGATGCCGCAATTCCGGCAAACCCTCACCCGTCGCGGTCGAAATCCGCAGATCATAATGATCGGACGCAATATCGACGAGATCCCTCTTGGTACCGACAGTAACATGGGGAGAACTCCGCTCCAAGTCGTCGGGTATCAGGGGATTCGTCATGTCAACCAGCAGCAGAACAAGATCGGCATCACGAAGCGCGATCCTTGCGCGCCGCACGCCTTCCATCTCCACCCTGTCCTCCGCTTCGCGAAGGCCTGCAGTATCATAGAGCTTGATCAGATACCCGTCGATGTCGAGATCCGCCTGCAGGACATCGCGTGTCGTCCCGGCGATATCGGTGACGATCGCCACGTCACGACGCGCCAGGGCGTTGAGCAGGCTTGATTTACCGGCATTCGGGGCGCCGGCGATAACGACCTTGAAACCGTCCCTGATGATCTCGCCCGCCGAAGCGGCCTGCAGGTGCTGCTCGATATCGTGGCGAAGTTTCCCCATATCGGTCCACACCATATCCGACACCGAACCTGGAACATCGTCCTCGTCGGGGAAATCAAGTTCTGCTTCGACAAGAGCCCGCGCGCGCGTTAATCGTTCCGCCCACGAATCGTAAATAGTTGAGAGCCCGCCGGCACTATGTTCAACGGCAAGCCGGCGCTGCATTTCCGTTTCGGCACCGATGAGATCGGCCAACCCTTCGATCTCGACGAGGTCGAGCTTACCGTTTTCGAAGGCCCGGCGGGAGAATTCGCCCTCGACGGCCATCCGAACACCCTTGAGATCCCCAAGCGCATGAAACAGCGCCGCCAGCACGGCTTTGCTGCCATGGATCTGCAGCTCGGCAACGTCCTCACCGGTAAACGAGTTGGGCCCGGGAAAGAACAGCACCAAACCACTGTCTATCGGCTGGTTGTTACGAGTCCGAATCGTTCGGTAGGCAGCCATTCGATCGGCGGGAACAGACCCGATGAGATGCACCAATACATCTCTGGTCAATGGTCCGCTGATGCGAACGACCGAAACACCCGAAGGCGGCGCGCCGCTCGAAAGGGCGTATATGGTGTCATTCTGCATGGCCATACCGTCTGGTCTACCGGTTCGAGTCCGAATCGATCTCTCTTAAATAGAAAAGCTGGCGGCATCACGACGATGCCACCAGCCTTTAAAGGATGAATCCGGCTAAGGATTACGTGTTCATCGAGTCGAAGAAATCGGAATTGTTCTTCGTCTGCTTGAGCTTGTCGATAAGGAATTCGATCGCATCGGTCGTGCCCATCGGCGCGAGGATGCGGCGGAGCACGAAGATCTTCTGCAGATCCTGGCGTGGCACGAGAAGGTCTTCCTTGCGCGTGCCGGACTTGAGAATATCCATTGCCGGGAAGATGCGCTTGTCGGCAACCTTGCGGTCGAGGACAATTTCCGAGTTGCCCGTACCCTTGAACTCTTCGAAGATGACTTCGTCCATGCGGCTGCCGGTATCGATCAGCGCGGTGGCGATAATCGTCAGAGAGCCACCTTCCTCGATGTTACGCGCAGCGCCGAAGAAGCGCTTCGGACGCTGAAGCGCATTGGCGTCGACGCCGCCGGTCAGAACCTTGCCGGAGGAGGGAACGACCGTGTTGTAGGCGCGGCCGAGGCGCGTGATCGAATCGAGCAGGATGACGACGTCGCGCCCATGCTCGACCAGGCGCTTTGCCTTTTCGATGACCATTTCGGCCACCTGGACGTGACGCACGGCCGGCTCGTCGAAGGTCGAGGAGATAACCTCGCCGCGGACAGAGCGCTGCATGTCGGTCACTTCCTCAGGACGCTCGTCGATCAGGAGAACGATGAGGTAGCATTCCGGATGGTTCGCCGTGATCGAATGCGCGATGTTCTGCAGGAGAACGGTCTTACCGGTGCGCGGCGGTGCGACGATCAATCCGCGCTGTCCCTTGCCGAGCGGCGCCACGAGATCGATCACGCGCGGCGACAGATCCTTGGAGGTCGGAATATCGAGTTCCATCTTGAAGCGCTCGTTCGGATAGAGCGGCGTCAGATTGTCGAAATGAACCTTGTGACGGATCTTTTCCGGATCGTCGAAATTGATGGTGTTGACCTTCAGCAGCGCGAAATAGCGCTCGCCTTCCTTCGGCCCGCGGATGGGGCCCTCGACCGTATCGCCTGTTTTGAGCGAGAAACGACGAATCTGCGACGGGGAGATATAGATATCGTCAGGACCCGGCAGGTAGTTCGCATTGGCGGAACGCAGGAAACCGAACCCGTCCTGCAGCACTTCGACAACGCCTTCGCCGATGATTTCGACATCCTGGCTGGCGAGCATCTTGAGGATTGCAAACATCAGCTCCTGCTTGCGCATCGTGCTTGCATTCTCGACCTCGAGCGACTCGGCGAAAGCCAGAAGATCCGTCGGGGATTTGCTCTTAAGTTCCTGAAGCTTCATTTCAGCCATGAAGTGACCAATACTCTTTTCAATTTCGAAGGGGAAAGGCGATGTTGGGTCGTTTTCGGTACTGCGAAAGGGGCTCGCAGACGACTGAACTCTACACACATGCCACGAAGATGAGATGCGCGGAAAATAGCGACTCGTAATCATTGCCGCAAGGGGGCTGCTTAAAATGAAGCAAATTTAACCTGAGGGCGATTTGCCCTCAGAACGGCTTCACCACGACGAGGATCACGATGAGGATCATCAGCACAGTCGGGGCCTCGTTCATGAACCGCCAATAGCGCGCGGAGCGGCGATTTTCATCACGCTCGAACGCTCTGACCGCGCGGCTGAAAAACATATGCACACCGGTCAGCAGCACAACGAGACCGATCTTCGCATGCAGCCAGCCGCCGTGAAATCCATAGACCGACCAGGCGAGATAGAGACCGAAAATCCATGTCAGCATCATCGCTGGCGTCATGATTATCCGAAGCAGCCGGCGCTCCATCACCTTGAAGGTTTCAGATTGCACCGACCCCGGCGCGGCATCGGTGTGGTAGATGAAGAGCCGCGGCATATAGAACAATCCGGCCATCCAGGAGATGACCGCAATGATGTGGAGCGCCTTGATCCAGAGATAGAGATTATCAGGATTCCAGGCGAAAAGCCCGACCGCTATCAACGCGAAGAAGGCCAGCGCAAAATGAACACGCCGCCGGGCATAAGCGCCGGGTTTCCGGTCCGTCTGCTTTTCCATCGTCACATCAGGCCTCTCACACGATCGACCAGCACGCGCACATGTTCGGGGTCAGCCTGCGGCGTGATGCCGTGACCAAGATTGAAAATAAGCGGGCCATTGCCGAGATGCTGGAGAATATCATCGATACCCTCTTCCAGCGCCCGGCCGCCGGCAACAACGCGCATCGGATCAAGGTTACCCTGAACCGGCCCATCCTTCTGGAGCTCGGCGGCAAAAGCCAAAGGCACCGACCAATCGAGACCGATCGCATCCGCCCCAGTCTTTTGCCGATAGGTTTTCAGCTGGTAGCCTGCACCCTTGGCGAAAGCGATAATACGGGCATGCGGTCGTTGCGATCTGATCGAAGCAATCATCCGTGCGACCGGCTTGATTGCGTATGCCTCGAACTCCCTCTCGCCGAGAACGCCGGCCCACGAATCGAAGATCTGCACAGCGTCGGCTCCGGCATCGATCTGGGCGACGAGATAATCAGCCGACACGTCCGCCAGCAGCATCAGGAGATGTTCGAAGGCTCGGGGGTGCTTATAGGCGAAGAGCCGGGCAGGGGCCTGATCCGGCGTGCCGTGGCCGGCGATCATATAGGTCGCAACCGTCCAGGGCGCGCCACAGAAGCCGAGCAGCGTCGTCTCATCAGGCAGTACAGCACGCAGCCGTCGTACCGTTTCCAGGACGGGCTGGAGGTAGTCGACGATCCCTTCTCCGTCCAATCTTCCGATACCGGTTTCATCGATCGGATCCATTTCAGGGCCATGGCCTTCGGTAAAGCGGACATTCCGCTTCATCGCATCGGGAATGACGAGAATATCGGAAAACAGGATCGCCGCATCGAAGCCATAGCGGCGGATTGGCTGCAATGTCACTTCGACGGCGTAATCCGGGGTGTAGCAAAGATCGAGAAAGCTCCCTGCCTTTGCCCGCGTCTCTCTGTATTCCGGGAGGTAGCGTCCTGCCTGTCTCATCAGCCAGAGAGGAGGAGGGGAGAGGCTTTCGCCGTCGAGAACCCTCATGATCTTTCGGCGCGTTTCGCTCAAGCGCTTCTTCCCTATAAAAAATCAAAGATATTTTAAAAGGTTTCTATTTCTTAGAGTCGGTGTCTATCAAGGATTAAAATCCATCCACCGCCGATGCCATTTGTCGCGCGCCGGCAAATATCCGCGAAAGAATTCACCCGTTGCCTGCAAAGTTTGGGGAGAATTCGAATCCGAAAATGATTCCAGTCCCTTCCGGGCAGGTGATTTTCTTCCTGCTTGTGGATAAGCTGTGGACCTGCTCTAAGACACCGAACTGTTCCCCATCATCCACAGGGTCCGATGAAACCGATTTGCAAAATTCGAAATGTGGATAAGGCGGCATGTTTTCCCCTGCCGGAGACCGCCTCGGCGCCCTAGCTCCCTTTCATCCAGTCTTTTCAACAGGCAGCGGAAAATAGCGTGGAGAACAGAACGAACTTCTTTCATCTGCATCTGATTTCTGACTCAACGGGAGAGACTCTCATCTCCGCCGGCCGCGCCGCATCGGCCCAGTTCAGATCCGCTCAGCCGATCGAACACGTCTATCCCCTGATCCGCAATCGTAAGCAGCTGCTGCCGGTTTTACAGGCGATCGATGAAGCACCCGGCATCGTGCTCTATACGATCGTCGACCGCGAGCTTGCGAGCCTCATCGATGAGCGTTGCGCCGAAATGGGCGTTGCCTCAGTCAATGTGCTGGAACCTGTTATGAATGCGTTCCAGATCTATCTCGGCGCTCCGTCCCGCCGACGCGTCGGCGCCCAGCATGTGATGAACGCCGGTTACTTCGCGCGCATCGAAGCGCTGAATTTCACCATGGATCACGACGACGGCCAGATGCCGGATGATTATAATGACGCCGATGTTGTTATCATCGGGATCAGCCGCACCTCGAAAACGCCAACAAGCATCTATCTTGCCAACCGTGGCATCAAGACCGCGAACATTCCGATCGTCTATGGCGTACCCCTGCCGGAGAGTCTGTTTGCTGCAACGAAGCCGCTGATCGTCTGTCTGATCGCCACGACCGACCGCATTTCCCAGGTGCGGGAAAACCGCATCCTCGGGACGACGCAGGGCTTTGACCGTGAACATTATACCGATCGCGCCGCGATCTCCGAGGAATTGAAATATGCCCGTTCGCTTTGCGCCCGCCACAGCTGGCCGCTGATCGACGTCACCCGTCGCTCGATCGAGGAAACCGCCGCGGCAATCGTTGCCCTGCGACCGAAGCTGCGCTAAGCGCTGACGGAAGTCGGCATGTCGAGGAACCCATGACAGCGAAACTCATTCTTGCATCGTCGAGCCCCTTTCGGCGGATGCTGATGGAAAATGCCGGGCTTTCCTTCGATGCACATGCCGCAAGGATAGATGAAAGGGCGGTGGAAGCCCCGTTGGAAAAATCAGGCGCGGGAGCCGATGCCGTGGCCCTGGTTCTGGCCAAGGCCAAGGCGGAAGACGTCAGCAGCCGTTTTCCTGGCAGTCTCGTCATCGGTTCGGATCAGACAATGTCGCTCGGCGACCGCGTCTTTCACAAGCCGAGGGACATGGCCGATGCCGCAAATCACCTTAAAACCCTGTCCGGAGTAACCCACCGATTGAACAGCGCCGTCGCAATCGTCCGCGATGGCGTGGTCGTGTGGGAGCATCTCGCGCATGCGGAATTGACGATGCGGCCATTGACGGCGGATTTCATCGCAAGACATCTGGCGCGGGTCGGTGAGCGAGCGCTTTCCAGCGTCGGCGCCTATCAATTGGAAGGGGAGGGCATTCAGCTGTTCGAGAAAATCGAAGGTGACTATTTCGCCATTCTCGGTCTGCCGATGCTGCCGCTTCTGAAAAAACTGCGGGAATTCGGAGCGATCGATGGATGATTCACGTGAAACATTTGGGCCGAACGCGTTTGTCACCGGCTTTCCCATCAAGCATTCGCGCTCGCCCCTGATCCATGGCTACTGGCTGAAGACGCTCGGCCTCCCGGGCAGCTACCGCGCGCATGAGGTCGCGCCGGATGCCTTTGGGGATTTCATCGCCTCGCTCAAGGAGGGCCGTTCCGGTTTTGTCGGAGGCAATGTCACCATCCCTCACAAGGAAATGGCGTTCCGGCTTGCCGACAGACCGGATGAGCTGTCGCATGAGCTGGGCGCTTCGAACACGCTTTGGCTGGAAGATGGTGTCCTTCACGCAACCAATACCGATGGCCGTGGCTTCACCGCCAATCTCGACGAGCGCCACCCCGGCTGGGATCGACATAATACCGCGGTTGTCTTCGGCGCCGGCGGCGCCAGCCGGGCAATCATCCAGGCGGTTCGCGATCGTGGTTTCAAGGAGATCCACGTCGTCAACCGCACCGTCGAACGCGCGCGCGAACTGGCCGATCGGTTCGGACACAGAGTTCGCGCCCACCCGGTCGGTGCGCTTGGCGAAGTCATGAACGGCGCCGGCCTCTTCATCAACACCACCTCTCTCGGCATGGATGGCGAGGCGGCGCCGCAACTCGACTTCACGACCCTTGCGGCCGATGCTGTGGTTACCGATATCGTCTATATCCCGTTGAAGACGCCGATCCTGACGCAGGCGGAAGAGCAGGGATTTTCTATCGTCGATGGTCTCGGCATGCTGCTGCATCAGGCCGTGCCCGGCTTCGAGAAATGGTTCGGAAAGCGTCCGGTCGTCGATGCGGCGCTGCGTGCGCTCATCGTCGCGGATATGGAAGCACATTGAGATGTTGAGGATCGGCCTTACCGGCTCCATCGGAATGGGAAAATCAACGGCGGGAAAGCTTTTCGCCGACGCCGGAATCCCGTTGAACGACTCTGATGCGGTTGTCCACGACCTCTATGCCGGCGAGGCAGCCCCATTGGTGGATGCCGCCTTCCCCGGCACGATGAAGGATGGAGCAGTGGACCGGCATGAGCTCGGCCGCCAGCTCGCCCTTGATCCCGAAGGTTTCAAACGCCTGGAAGCGATCGTCCATCCGCTGGTTCGCAAACGCGAAGAGGAATTTTTGGCTCGGCAGCGCGCCGCCGGCGCCCAGATGGTCTTGCTCGATATTCCCTTGCTCTTTGAAACAGGCGCCTGGGAAAGAGTGGATGTTATCGTCGTCGTCAGCACCCATCCACAGATTCAGCGCCAGAGGGTGCTTGCGCGCGAAGACATGACGGAGGAAAAATTCGACATGATTCTCTCTCGCCAGACGCCGGATGCGGAAAAACGGCGTCACGCCGATTATCTGATCGACACCAGCCACAGCATTGCGGAGACGAGGGCACGGGTGCTTGAGATCATCGCCGATCTGAAATTGCGGATTGCCAAAGGAGATTTCCGGAATGCGTGAGATCATCTTCGATACGGAAACGACCGGCCTCGACAACCGCGCCGACCGTATCATCGAAATTGGCGGCATCGAGCTTTTCAACCATTTCCCGACCGGCAACACGATCCACATCTTCATCAATCCGGGAGATCAGAAGGTTCATCCGGATGCGCTCGCCGTGCACGGCATCACCGATGAATTCCTGAAGGACAAGAAGCCGTTTGCGGAGGTGGCCGAAGAGATCCTCGCTTTCTTCGGCGACGCAAAGTGGATTGCCCACAACGCCACCTTCGATATGGGCTTCATCAACGCTGAATTTGCCCGGATCGGTTTACCGCCGATCTTGCCGGAACGGGTACTCGACACCCTGTCCATGGCTCGGCGCAAACACCCGATGGGGCCAAATTCGCTCGACGCGCTCTGCCGGCGTTATGGCATCGACAACTCGCACCGCACCAGACACGGCGCGCTGCTCGACTCCGAACTGCTGGCCGAAGTCTATATCGAGATGATCGGCGGCAGACAGGCAGCCCTTGGCCTTGGCATGGCTGCTCAATCCGGCCAGACCGGCCGCGGTGAAATGTCGGAAGAGGCAGGAGTGATTGCCGCAGTGCTTCAGCGGCCGCGCCCGCTCGCCCCGCGCTTCAGCGAGGTCGAGGCCCAGGCGCATCAGGCGCTCGTCGCCAAGCTCGGCGAAAAAGGTATCTGGGCGAAATACGACAGCCCCAATTGAAAATGCCCGGGACTTGCCCGGGCATCCGCATTTCAAACCGAAAATGCTTCGATCAGTTCGGAACGGCCTGAACCTTGGCGCGGGCCTGTTCTTCGGCAACGCGCTGAGCGAACATCTGCGTGAAGTCGATCGGGTCGATCATCAGCGGGGGGAAACCGCCGTTGCGGGTAACGTCGGCGATGATCTGACGGGCGAAGGGGAAGAGCATGCGCGGGCACTCGATGAAGAGAACCGGCAGCATGTGCTCCTGCGGGAAACCGGCAACGCGGAAGACGCCGCCATAGACGAGCTCAGTATGGAACACCGTCTTGTCGCCGTCCTTGGCTTCAGCATTCAGCGACAGCACGACGTCGAAATCCGTATCGGAAAGCGGGTTGGCGTTGACGTTCACATTGATGTTGATCGTCGGCGCCTTATCGCGAGCCTGCAGCGAACGCGGCGCGCCCGGATTTTCGAAGGAGAGGTCCTTGGTATATTGCGCAAGGATCGAAAGAGTGGGGCTGGTCGCACCGTTGTTGTTATCGTCTGCCATTGGCTTTTCCTCGAGGGGCATGGGAATGGTGCCGCCATCTAACATTTCAGGGAAGGGCTTACAACCCTGGGCGCTGGCCGCGATCAAACGGCCGCAGTCCCTTAATCGCCGAGATGTTTGCCGGACCAGGGCGAGTTGGGCTTCGGTTCCCTATGATAGTCCTCCTCGTCGAGATCCACCACCTTCGAATTCGGCTTTCGGTCGCGGAAGTCGCCTTGCGGGCCGGGAGAAAAGCCGGCCTTGGCGTTGACGACGACGAAGCGTTTGGCGATTGCCCGCCAGACGAAATCGCGCACCGGCGGAATGAGAATGAGGATCGCGACGAGATCGGAGAGGAAGCCGGGAATGATCAGGAGAAGCGAGGCGATGACGTTCATTGCGGGCTGCAGCAGCTCGCGGCCCGGCATCACGCCGTTTCGGCCTTCGCTCGACATACGACGAAGGATGCCGATGCCCTGTTTACGTAGCAGAATCACACCGATAACGAAGCTCGCCATGACGAGCGCAAGCGTCGGCGCCAGTCCGATCGTCCGGCCGACGACGACGAAACCGGCAATTTCGGCGAGCGGCAGCAGCAGGATGAAAGCTGGCAGAATCGAAAAACGCATGGTCGTCATTTCCCCGGGCTTTGCCGGTCTCCTCACGGGCGCCGGCGAAGATGCCAGCCATCATTTGAATCATCTGTATAGGCGGACTATATGGGAGTACAAATCAGAGATGTTAACGGCGGTTGCGATACGATATGAGTTCGAATGACTTCATCACATTATTCTTCCTGGTGGCGGCGGTGCTGATTTTCTTTCAGCTCCGTTCCGTTCTCGGACGCCGCACGGGAAATGAGAAGCCGCCGCGCGATCTCTATACGCCGCGGGATGCGGCTCCGGCTGAAGCCGCCGATGCCGGCAAGGTCGTGACGCTGCCGCGGCGCGACGCGACGGCCGAGGATGACGATCGCTTCTCCGCCATCGATGCTTTCGCTGCGCCCGGAACGCCGCTCAACGAATCGCTGCGCGCCCTGAACAAGGCCGATGCCTCGTTCAGTCCGAAGGAGTTTCTGAACGGCGCCCGCATGGCTTACGAGATGATCGTCATGGCTTATGCCGATGGCGACCGGAAAACACTGAAGAACCTCTTGTCCCGCGAAGTCTATGATGGGTTCGAGACGGCGATCGCCGATCGCGAAGCCCGCGGCGAAAAGGTGAAATCCACCTTCGTCGGCATCGACAAGGCCGAAATCACCCATGCGGAGACGAAGGGCAGTGAAGCCCAGATCACCGTGCGTATCGTCAGCCAGCTGATATCGGCAACCTATGACAAGGCGGATGTGCTGATCGAGGGCGACGCCGAAAACGTCGCCGAGGTCAACGATCTCTGGACTTTTGCCCGCGACACCCGCTCGCGTGACCCGAACTGGAAACTTGTGGCGACCGAATCGGAACATGAGTGACCAGGCATCGGACTTCGTCCTGCAGGCTGTGAGCTTCGATACTTTGAAAGGCTGGAAGGATGACGATCCCTCCGGCCTTTTTGAAGTTATGCGGCGCTGCCGGCGGCAGATTACCGAAGTCAAACCCCACCGCACCGGATCGCTTGGCCTGAGTTCGGAGGACCTGCTTCCGCTTCTGAACGCTGCCGAAGATTTCACGCCCTCCTCGCCGGCATCGGCACGCGCTTTTTTTGAGAGGCACTGTCGGCCCTTCCTGATCCGCCGAAAGGACGGCAATTCCGGCTTTGTCACCGCTTTCTACGAACCTGACATCGATGTGTCGGAAGAGCCGGACGAGATTTTCCGCTTTCCCTTCTACCGCCGCCCGGACGATCTGATCGATCTCGACAACGCCAACCACCCTGCCGAGTTGGACGGGGCCTATGTTTTCGGCCGTCTGCAAGACGGCCGCGTCAGCGCCTATCCGGATCGTCGCGCCATTGACGAAGGTTTTCTCGAAGGCCGGGGCCTCGAAATCGCCTGGGCGAAATCGAAGGTCGATGTCTTCTTCGTGCATGTGCAGGGTGCCGCCCGCCTGCGGTACAGCGACGGCCGCATCGGCCGCATCACCTATGCGGCAAAGGCCGGCCATCCGTTCTCGGCAATCGGCAAGCTGCTGATCGAGCGCGGGGAGATCGACCGGGCCAAGATTTCGATGCAGTCGATCCGTGCCTGGCTGGCATGTAATCCCGAGCAGGTGGACGAGGTGCTTTGGCACAATCGCTCCTATATTTTCTTCCGTGAAGCACCGGTTGCCGATCTTGAGGCGGGTCCGATCGCGGCCGCAAAAGTGCCGCTTCTCGCCGGTCGTTCGCTTGCGGTCGACCGGATGATCCATACGTTCGGCTTTCCCTTTTTCATCCGCGCCGAAAGCCTCATCCATCTCGATCAGGGCCGGCCTTTCGGCCGGCTGATGCTGGCGCTCGATACTGGCTCGGCGATTGTCGGGCCGTCGCGCGGCGATATCTTCACCGGCTCGGGGGATATGGCCGGCGAAAGTGCCGGCACCGTCCGCAATGATGCCGATTTCACTATCCTCATCCCCAATGCCGCCGCCGGACGATTCGGCTGATGGCGAGGGACCGTAAGCTCAGCGCCGATGAGAGGATCCTCTGGGGCAAGGTCGCTCGCAGCACGCGGCCGATGCCCGGCAAGGCGGGTGAACTGACCGAGCTCGATGTCTTTCTCGCGCAAGCCGAAGCGGCGGCCGAGCAGGAGAAAGCCGAAAAGCAGACAGCCGCGTCACCGGTCGCGCCACAGGCGGTAACACCTTCGGCGGCGAAGCCGTCGGCCGGAGTGCATCACCCACTGGAAAGGCCGGTCAAGCGCAAGATCGCTAAGGGCCGGCTGGCGCTTGAGGCGCGCATCGACCTGCATGGGCTGGTGCAGAGCGAGGCTCATGCCATCCTTCTCGATTTTCTGATCCGCGCCCATGAACGCGGCATGCGCCATGTGCTCGTCATCACCGGCAAGGGCAGTTCGATGGGCAGCGAGGGGGCTTTGAAGCGGGCCGTGCCCCTCTGGTTCTCGAAGCCGGAGTTCCGCTACCTGATTTCCTCTTATGAGCCGGCCGCACAGCATCATGGTGGTGAGGGCGCGCTCTATATCCGCCTCTCCCGGCAGCATGGGGAAAGGCCATGACACCTTTCGGAGAGGCGGTTCGCAGGCTGAGAGCGCGCAAGGGCGTCTCGCAGAAAGAGATGGCGCAAGCGCTGAACGTCTCCCCCGCCTATCTCTCGGCACTCGAACATGGAAAGCGCGGCCTGCCGACATTCGATCTGCTGCAGCGCATCGCCGGTTATTTCAACATCATCTGGGACGAGGCCGAGGAGCTGTTTCTGCTGGCCCGTTCTTCGGACCCGCGTGTCGTCATCGACACCTCCGGCCTGCCCCCCGAACATACCGAATTTGCCAACCGGCTGGCGCGCCAGATTCGCAACCTTGACAGCGCCGACATCGCCCGGCTATCGGCACTTCTCGAAAATGGCAGCAAAGGCGACGGAAAAGCGTCATAATCCCCTGTTTTATGCCTTGTTCAGGGGACTTGCCATTGGGAACTCACCTTAAAAAACCTATATACGAAAGTGAAGAAAGCCGGTGATTCGCAAGGCGCGCCGCCGCTTTACGACAACAGGGAAAATCTCGACAGAATGAGCGATACATCCGCGACGGAAAACGGCGTAAGCACCGAATATGGCGCAGATTCCATCAAGGTCCTGAAGGGCCTCGATGCTGTGCGCAAGCGCCCCGGCATGTATATCGGCGATACCGACGATGGCTCCGGCCTTCATCACATGGTCTATGAAGTCGTCGACAACGCGATCGACGAAGCGCTGGCCGGTCATGCCGACATCGTCACCGTCACGCTCAATCCGGATGGCTCGGTTACGGTCACGGATAACGGTCGCGGCATCCCGACGGACATCCATACCGGCGAGGGCGTCTCGGCGGCCGAAGTCATCATGACGCAACTCCATGCCGGCGGCAAGTTTGACCAGAATTCCTACAAGGTCTCCGGCGGCCTGCACGGCGTCGGCGTTTCCGTCGTCAATGCGCTTTCCGTCTGGCTGAAGCTGAAGATCCGCCGCCACGACAAGATCCATGAAATGAGCTTCACACATGGCGTGGCCGATGCTCCGCTGAAGGTTACGGGCGAAGCGCCCAATGAGACCGGCACGGAAGTGAGCTTCATGCCGAGCACCGACACCTTCACCATGACGGAATTCGACTACGGAACGCTGGAGCATCGCCTTCGCGAGCTCGCTTTCCTGAACTCGGGCGTGCGTATCCTGCTGACCGACAAGCGCCATTCCGATATCAAGCAGGAAGAACTGCGTTATGACGGCGGCCTCGAGGCTTTCGTCGCCTATCTCGACCGCGCCAAGAAGTCACTCGTCGACAAGCCGGTTGCCATCCGCGGCGAAAAAGACGGCATCACCGTCGAAGTCGCGATGTGGTGGAACGACAGCTATCATGAGAACGTGCTCTGCTTCACCAACAACATTCCCCAGCGCGACGGCGGCACCCATATGGCCGGCTTTCGCGCGGCTCTGACGCGCCAGGTCGTTTCCTATGCCGACAATTCTGGCATCACCAAAAGGGAAAAGGTGACGCTGCAGGGCGAAGATTGCCGTGAAGGCCTGACGGCCGTCTTGTCGGTCAAGGTGCCGGATCCGAAATTCTCCTCGCAGACCAAGGACAAGCTTGTTTCCTCGGAAGTCCGTCCTGTTGTCGAAAGTCTCGTCAATGAGGCACTGAACACCTGGTTCGAAGAACATCCGAGCGAAGCCAAGATTCTCGTCGGCAAGGTCGTCGAGGCCGCCGCCGCGCGCGAAGCAGCCCGCAAGGCGCGTGAATTGACCCGCCGTAAGGGCGCGCTCGATATCGCCTCGCTGCCGGGCAAGCTTGCCGACTGCTCCGAACGTGATCCCGCAAAATCCGAAGTTTTCCTGGTCGAGGGCGATTCCGCCGGCGGCTCAGCCAAGCAGGGCCGTTCGCGCGAAAACCAGGCGATCCTGCCGCTGCGCGGCAAGATCCTCAATGTCGAACGCGCCCGTTTCGACAAGATGCTGTCCAGCCAGGAAATCGGCACTCTGATCACCGCGCTCGGCACCGGCATCGGCAAGGACGAGTTCAATGTCGAAAAGCTGCGCTATCACAAGATCATCATCATGACGGATGCCGATGTCGATGGCGCGCATATCCGCACCCTGCTGCTCACCTTCTTCTTCCGCCAGATGCCGGAACTGATCGAGCGCGGCCATCTCTATATCGCCCAGCCGCCGCTCTATAAGGTCTCGCGCGGCAAGTCGGTGCAATATCTGAAGGACGAAAAGGCGCTCGAGGAATATCTCATCAGCCAGGGCCTGGAGGATGCAGCGCTGAAGCTCGGCAGCGGCGAGGTCCGCACCGGCCAGGATCTGCGCGAGGTTATCCTGGATGCGCTGCGCATGCGCACCCTGCTCGATAATCTTCATTCGCGCTACAATCGTTCCGTCGTCGAACAGGCCGCCATTGCCGGCGCCCTCAACGCCGATCTCGTCAGCGACCAGACAAGGGCGCTGGCGCTGGCAAATGAAGTGGCAGGCCGTCTCGATATCATTGCCGAGGAAACCGAGCGCGGCTGGCAGGGCGATCTGACCAGCGATGGCGGCCTGCGCCTGGAACGAATGGTCCGTGGCGTCAGGGAAATCGTCGTGCTCGACATGGCGCTGATCGGTTCCTCGGATGCCCGGCACATCGACCAGCTGACATCACGCCTCAAGGAAATCTATCAGACGCCGCCGTCTCTGCATCGCCGCGAAGGCGATATCGAGATTTCAGGCCCGCGCGCGTTGCTCGATGCGATTTTCGCCAGCGGTCGCAAGGGCCTGACCATGCAGCGCTACAAGGGCCTCGGCGAGATGAATGCCGAGCAGCTCTGGGAAACGACGCTCGATCCGAACGTCCGCTCGTTGCTGCAGGTCAAGGTCAATGATGCAACCGATGCCGACGGCCTCTTCGCCCGCCTGATGGGAGATGAAGTCGAGCCGCGGCGCGAATTCATCCAGGACAACGCGCTCAGCGTCGCCAATCTCGATATCTGACCGATATTCCTGAATAAAAGCCCCGCCGTCCTGAGACGGCGGGGCTTTCTTTTGTTCGAGCGCCACCTAGTTCGCGACGAAATGGCCGTTGAATGCGATCTCGGAGAGCGGCTTGCGCAGGCTGGGGAATTCGCGCGCCTGGTAGCGTTCAGAAAGGACGCTCTTGTCGGCCAGGCGACCGACGGCAACGCCGGCCTCAACCCGGTAACCATCTGGAATACCGAACGTCTTGCTGATTTCCTCAAGCTTGATGCCAGCCATGCCATGTGCATAGAAACCGGAAAGGCGCGCTTGGAGCGCCAGATATCCCCAGGCCGTACCTGCATCGAAGGAATGGGTGTAACTCGGCTTTTCCTCGCCGGAACCGGCAGCGCCGGTGAACGCGCGTGACACGACGAAGATCAGTGCCGATGCGTTCTTCGCCCATTCCTGGTTGGCATCGACGAGCAATGCGACGAATTTTTCCCAATGCTCCGAGCCCTTGAGGGCATAGATGAAACGCCAGGGCTGTTGGTTGGAAGAGGACGGCGCCCAATGGGCGGCGTCGAGCAGGCTGAGCAGCTGTGCTTCCTCGATGATTTCGCCGGTGAAGGCGCGGGGCGACCAGCGATCGAGAAATATCGGATCGATCGGATATTGGGATTCGCGGTTATTGCTCTTCGTCATGCTTGTTCCAGGGGTTGGGGCGCAAAATTTGAATCGGCCAGACTTAGCCTGTCCAGACGATGTCGAGTTCCTCGCAGAAGGCAAAGCGCTTCAGGTGATCATCGATGACGCCCTGCATCCTTGCCTGTTGTGTGAGGTCGGCAACGGAAAGCGTCATGGTCAGCGTCGTCTCGTCGGCGATGAACGTCACCTCGGCCGCATCGCTGAACGGCACCCGGCCCTTTGTTGGATCGAAATCGACGCTGAACTTGTGGCTCCAGTGTTTGCAGAGCTGCTGCAGATAACGGCTCGCATGTTCGGTGCGCACGACGGCCTTGGAGAGGTGCATTTCGAACTCCCGTCTCGTCTCATTTGGATTTCATCAAAGTCATATTTCCTGCTTTGCCGGCTTGGCAAGCGCAGCGTCGTCGCAGTTTGGGTGGACAGACTGTCTCCATAAAAACGGCCTTACGCGGACGCCGAAGCAAGATAATGAACCGCTTCAGTCATATGGTCGGAGAATTGCGCATGCTGGTGAACGGAAAATGGACGGAAGACTGGCAGCCCGTTCAGGCAAAGGATGAAAAGGGTGGCTTCGTCAGGCAGATCTCCAGTTTCCGCAATTGGGTGACGCCGGATGGCCGCGCCGGGCCGACGGGCGAAGGTGGTTTCGAAGCCAGCCCCGGCCGCTACCATCTCTATGTTGCCTATATCTGCCCCTGGGCCTCGCGCACCCTGATCGGCCGCAAGCTCAAGGGCCTGGAAGATGTCATCTCCGTGTCGGTCGTTGAACCGGTGCTGACGAAACAGGGCTGGCGCTTCGGCGACTATCCAGGTGCGACGCCGGATCATGTCAACGGCACGACCTACATGCATGAAATCTATACCTGGGCAGCACCTGACTTTACCGGCCGGGCCACCGTGCCGGTTCTTTGGGACAAGGAGAGACAGACCGTCGTCAACAACGAATCCGCCGATATCCTGCGTATGATGAACGACGGCTTTGGCGAGTTGGCAAGAAATCCAATCGATCTTTATCCCGTGGAAAGACGCGCCGAGATAGATGCTTTCAACGACCGCATCTATCCGGCGCTCAACAATGGCGTCTATCGCGCCGGTTTCGCCACCACGCAGATCGCCTACGAGGATGCCTTCGCCGATGTTTTCTCCTGCCTGGATTGGATCGAGCCGCAGGTCGAGGGCCGGCCTTTCCTCTTTGCAGATCATCCCACGGAAAGCGATATCCGGCTATTTGTGACGCTGGTTCGCTTTGATGTTGCCTATCACGGCATCTTCAAATGCAATCTGCGCCGGCTTTCGGATTATGCCAATTTGCGCGCTTTCTGCCGCCGCATGCTGGATTGGCCGGGCATTGCCGAAACCGTGAATCTCGATCACATCAAGCGCGGCTACTACTCGGTAGAAAGCCTCAACCCGACGAAAATCGTGCCTGCCGGTCCGAATCTCTCCGAAATTTTCTAGAAGGCCGTACCGCTTCTCATGAAAGCCGTAATGACACCGATGAATAATTCGTTCATAGGTGACTGCAAATCCGTTTTCGATGAGGAGGAATTCCATGAAGCTGATGCGTGTTGGCGAAGCAGGTCGTGAAAAGCCGGCGCTGCTCGATTCCGACGGCAAGATCCGCGACCTGTCCGGTCACGTCGCCGATATCGGCGGCGAGGCGATTTCGCCGGCGGGCCTTGCACGGATAGCGGCGATCGATCCGAAAAGCCTTCCGGAACTTGCGCCAGGTCGCATCGGCGCCTGCGTCGCCGGCACGGGCAAATTCATCTGCATCGGCCTCAATTTCTCCGACCATGCAGCCGAAACCGGCGCTACCGTGCCGCCCGAACCGGTGATCTTCATGAAGGCAACCTCGGCGATCGTTGGTCCGAACGACACCGTGCTCATCCCGCGCGGCTCGGAAAAGACCGATTGGGAAGTCGAACTCGGCGTCGTCATCGGCAAAACGGCAAAATATGTCAGCGAAGCCGACGCACTCGACTACATCGCCGGTTACTGCGTGTCGCACGACGTTTCCGAGCGCGCCTTCCAGACGGAACGCGCTGGCCAGTGGACGAAGGGCAAGTCTTGCGACACCTTCGGACCGATCGGTCCCTGGCTGGTCACAAAGGACGAGATCGCCGATCCGCAGAACCTCGGCATGTGGCTGAAGGTCAACGGTCAGACGATGCAGAACGGCTCGTCCAGGACCATGGTCTACGGCGTCGCCCACATCGTTTCCTATCTCAGCCAGTTCATGTCGCTGCATCCGGGCGACGTTATCTCGACGGGAACGCCCCCCGGCGTCGGCATGGGCATGAAGCCGCCGCGTTATCTCAAAGATGGAGACGTCGTTGAACTCGGTATCGAAAGTCTCGGCAGCCAGAAGCAGAGTTTCGTTGCGGATCGTTAACGACGTTAACTGCGCTGAACCTTAAGCTCTCAGTTTTATAGTCATGCCAGGGATCAATTCCCTGGCATTTCTTGTGCAGGTCCGGCACGTCCATGTTGCTGCGCAACAAAAACCTGTTAGTCTGCGTTACGTGCCCGCATTGCGGAAAGATTCGATGTCTCTCAATCAGCGTCATCTTTTCGATAGAGAAAGGTGGCGCCTTCCATGTTTTATCAGCTTTATGAATTAAACCACGCCGCCATGGCGCCGTTTCGCGCCGCGGCGGACATCATGCGATTTGCCTATGCCAATCCGCTGAACCCGTTTTCCCAGACGCCGTTCGGCCGGACGATGGCGGCAAGCCTCGAAATGTTCGAGCGCACGACGCGCCGCTACGGAAAACCGGAATTCGGATTGAAGCAGACGACGATCGGCGAGCAGACGGTTTCCGTCCGTGAAGAGATCGTCTGGTCGCGGTCCTTCTGCAATCTGCTGCATTTTGCCCGGAACGTTCCGCCCGGCCGCGCCAGCGACCCGCGTATCCTGATCGTCGCGCCGATGTCCGGCCACTATGCGACGCTGCTGCGCGGCACGGTTGAAGCGCTGCTGCCGAGCGCCGATATCTACATCACCGACTGGATCGACGCCCGCATGGTGCCGATGACGGAAGGCACGTTCGATTTCGACGATTATGTCGATTATGTCATCGAGATGCTGCATTTCCTCGGTCATGACACACACGTCATCGCCGTCTGTCAGCCTTCCGTTCCGGTGCTGGCGGCCGCTGCCGTGATGGAAGAAGCCAACGATCCGCTTTCGCCATCGTCGATGACGCTCATGGGTGGCCCGATCGACACGCGCATCAATCCGACGGCGGTCAACAAGCTCGCCCAGGAACGTACGCTGCAGTGGTTCTCCGACAATGTCATCATGAACGTGCCCTGGCCGCAGCCGGGGTTCATGCGCCCCGTCTACCCCGGCTTCCTGCAGCTTTCGGGTTTCATGTCGATGAACCTCGATCGACACCTCGTCGCCCACAAAGAATTCTTCATGCATCTCGTGAAGAACGACGGCGAACCGGAAAAACACCGCGATTTCTACGACGAATATCTCGCCGTCATGGATCTGACCGCCGAATTCTATCTGCAAACGGTGGAGCAGGTCTTCATAAAGCATGCGTTGCCGAAGGGTGAATTGATGCATCGCGGCAAACGCGTGGATCCAGCGGCAATCCGCAAGATGGCGCTTCTGACCGTCGAAGGCGAGAATGACGATATATCGGGTGTCGGCCAGACCAAGGCGGCGCAGACCATCTGCGTAAACATTCCCGAAGATATGCGCATGCACTATCTCCAGCCGGATGTCGGCCATTACGGCGTTTTCAACGGTTCGCGTTTCCGCCGCGAGATCGCGCCGCGCATCGTCAACTTCGTCCGCCAGCATTCCCGTTCCGCCGTTAAGCCGCCACTCCCGCGTGTTATCAAGGGCGGGCGAACGGGCTGATTGAGCGGCAGCTGAATTAGAAGAGCGGATTCAAGGTTTTGTCCGATTTCGCGGGCAATCGTCTTGAAGGCACCTATTGCGGTAACCACATCGATTTCAGCGTTCGGCCATCTTGCCGGGCGCGGAAAGCAAGGATACCGCACGATGAACCAGTCAGCATTGCTTCGACCGGATTGGACTCCGGCTACCATTGCCCTGATGATTCTCGGCTTCATGGTTTTCTGGCCTCTTGGTCTGGCCATGCTTGCCTATATCATCTTCGGCGAACGTCTGCGCGGCTTCAAGCGCGACGTCAACCAGGCGACCGATGGCTTCTTTGCCTCCTGCCGCCGTCCGCATGGACGTCACCGTCCGCATTTCTCGACCGGCAACGTCGCCTTCGACGACTGGCGCAAGGCCGAGCTTGACCGGATCGAGGAAGAGCGCCGTAAGCTTGACGAAATGCGCGAGGAATTCGACGACTATCTGCGCGAACTCCGCCGCGCCAAGGACCAGGAAGAGTTTGACCGCTTCATGCGTGACCGCAGGAACGCAAAGCGTGACGACAATGGCGGCCCGGTCGCAGAATTCCAGACGCCCTGAAGCTTGAGCAATGAAGTGATGACCGGCATCTCACCGATGCCGGTTTTTCCATGCCTGAGCGCCCGGCAAATTGTTTAGATTCCCCGGCGAATCGTATAGAAAACACCCATGTTTCCGCTTCTGAAGACACGGCCAAAGGCGCGAAAGCCGGCTCCGCCCGAAACGCGGACGCTTGATGTCGCCGGCCGGCTCATGCCTCTGACCATCAAGCAGCATGACCAGGCAACGCGCATTACGCTGCGCATCGAACCGGGCGGGCGCGCCCTGAAGATGACGGTGCCGCGAGGCCTTGCGGCGCGCGAGGTCAATGCTTTTCTCGATCGGCACCAGGGATGGCTGCTCACCAGGCTTGCCAAGTTTTCGACTGACACCGGGCTGCGCGACGGCGGCAAGATCCTCCTGCGCGGCGTTTCCCATCGGATCGAGCACACTGGCAGCCTGCGTGGCTTGACGGAGGTGGTCTCTATGGACGGCGGTCCTGTGCTGCGCGTCAGCGGCATGCCGGAACATGTCGGACGGCGTGTAGCGGCTTTCCTCAAGAAGGAAGCGCGCGCCGATCTCGAAAGGCTGGCGACGATGCATGCCGCTACGATCAAGGCGCCGATCCGCTCGATTTCGATGAAGGATACCCGCAGCCGATGGGGCTCGTGCTCATCGGAAGGAAACTTGAGTTTTTCCTGGCGCATCGTCATGGCGCCGCCTTCGGTGATCGATTATCTCGCTGCTCACGAAGTCGCCCACCTCAAGGAAATGAACCATGGCCCGCGCTTCTGGTCGCTTTGCAAGAAGCTTTGCCCCGGCATGGAGGAGGCGAAATCCTGGCTGAAGCGGCACGGCAGCCAGCTGCACGCCATTGATTTCGACTAGCCAAGCCTTGCGTTAAATGCAGCTTCCCATGCAAATTGGCTCGACTCTTTGTGCGTTTCGTGTCACTTCGCTGCCATGAAACCGGATATCAAGATCTGTGGCTTGAAGACGCCTGAAGCCGTCGATCGCGCGCTGAAACGCGGCGCGACCCATATCGGTTTTATCTTCTTCGAAAAGAGCCCGCGCTACGTCGAACCCGATGTGGCGGCAAAGCTTGCCGAGCCTGCCCGCGGCAAAGCGAAGATCGTCGCCGTCGTCGTCGATCCCACCAATGACGACCTGGACGAGATCGTCTCGCTGTTGAAGCCGGACATGCTGCAGCTCCACGGCAACGAGAGCCCCGAACATGTGCTGACCATCAAGGCGCTCTATGGTCTGCCCGTCATGAAGGTGTTTTCGGTGCGAACCGCCGACGATCTGAAGCGCGTCGAGGCCTATATCGGCATCGCCGACCGTTTCCTCTTCGATGCAAAGCCGCCGAAGGGTTCTGAACTACCCGGCGGCAATGGTATTTCCTTCGACTGGAGCCTTCTCGGCTGGCTCGACGGCAGCATCGACTACATGCTTTCCGGCGGGCTGAACAAGGACAATGTCGCGGATGCGCTCTTGATCACCAAAGCGCCTGGTATTGACGTCTCCTCGGGCGTCGAAAGCGCGCCCGGCGTGAAGAGCGTCGCGATGATCGATGAATTTTTCGATGCGGTCGAAAGGGCGGATGCGCCTGTCATGGCCTCAGGGAGTTGAGAGTGAACGAAACGCCTAAACCGAATTCCTTCCGTTCCGGCCCCGATGAGGATGGCCGTTTTGGCATTTACGGCGGCCGTTTCGTTGCCGAAACGTTGATGCCGCTGATCCTCGATCTCCAGGACGAGTGGAACAGGGCGAGGGAAGACCCTGCATTCCAGGCGGAATTGAAGCATCTCGGCGCGCATTATATCGGCCGCCCGAGCCCGCTCTATTTTGCCGAGCGCCTGACAGCCGAACTCGGCGGCGCCAAGATCTATTTCAAGCGCGAAGAGCTCAACCACACCGGTTCGCACAAGATCAACAACTGCATCGGCCAGATCCTGCTTGCCAAGCGCATGGGCAAGACGCGGATCATCGCCGAAACCGGCGCTGGCCAGCATGGTGTCGCCTCCGCGACCGTTGCTGCCCGCTTCGGCCTTCCCTGCGTCGTCTATATGGGCGCCACCGACGTTGAGCGTCAGGCACCGAACGTTTTCCGCATGAAGCTGCTCGGCGCCGAAGTCAAACCGGTGACAGCAGGCAGCGGCACGCTGAAGGACGCCATGAACGAGGCGCTCCGCGACTGGGTCACCAATGTCGAGGATACCTATTACCTGATCGGCACGGCGGCCGGCCCGCACCCCTATCCCGAGATGGTCCGTGACTTCCAGTCTGTGATCGGCGTGGAGGCGAAACAGCAGATGCTCGCCGCCGAAGGCCGTCTTCCCGACCTCGTCGTCGCTGCCGTCGGCGGCGGTTCGAACGCGATCGGCATCTTCCATCCCTTCCTCGACGATCCCAGTGTCAAGATCGTTGGCGTAGAAGCCGGCGGCAAGGGCCTGCAGGGCGACGAACATTGCGCTTCGATCACCGCCGGAACACCCGGCGTGCTGCACGGCAACCGCACCTACCTGCTGCAGGATGGCGATGGCCAGATCAAGGAAGGCCATTCGATTTCGGCTGGTCTCGATTATCCCGGCATCGGCCCTGAACATTCCTGGCTGAGTGATATCGGCCGGGTCGACTACGTGCCGATCATGGATCATGAAGCGCTCGAGGCCTTCCAGACTCTGACCCGCCTCGAAGGCATCATTCCGGCGCTCGAGGCTGCACATGCGATCGCCGAGGTCATCAAGCGCGCGCCGAAGATGGGCAAGGATGAGATTATCCTGATGAACCTCTCCGGACGCGGCGACAAGGATATCTTCACCGTCGGCAAGATTTTGGGAATGGGACTGTAAGACATGACCGCACGCATGGACAAACGCTTTGCCGAGCTGAAGGCCGAGGGCCGTCCGGCGCTTGTGACCTATTTCATGGGCGGCGATCCCGATTACGATACCTCTCTCGGCATCATGAAGGCGCTGCCGGAGGCGGGTTCCGACGTCATCGAGCTTGGCATGCCCTTTTCCGATCCGATGGCTGACGGTCCGGCGATCCAGTTGGCTGGCCAGCGCGCGCTGAAGGGCGGCCAGACGCTGAAGAAGACGCTGCAGCTGGCCGCCGATTTCCGCAAGGTCGACGATGCGACGCCGATCGTGATGATGGGCTATTACAATCCGATCTACATCTACGGCGTCGAAAAATTCCTCGACGATGCGATCGCCGCCGGCATCGACGGCCTGATTGTCGTTGACCTGCCGCCGGAGATGGATGACGAGCTCTGCATTCCGGCGATCCGCAAAGGCATCAATTTCATCCGCCTGGCGACACCGACCACCGATGAGAAGCGCCTGCCGGCCGTGTTGAAAAACACCTCCGGCTTCGTCTACTACGTTTCGATGAACGGCATCACGGGTTCGGCGCTGCCGGATCCGTCGCTGGTTTCCGGTGCGGTTCAACGCATCAAGCAGCACACGGAGCTACCCGTCTGCGTCGGCTTCGGCGTCAAGACGGCGGAGCATGCAAAGGTCATCGGCAGTTCGGCCGACGGCGTCGTTGTCGGCACCGCCATCGTCAATCAGGTCGCGACCAGCTTGACGAAGGACGGAAAGGCGACGGCGGACACGGTTCAGGCAGTTGCAACGCTGGTGCGCGGCCTTTCCTCAGGAACACGTTCGGCGCGCCTTGTTGCTGCCGAATAGTTTGGCCACATTGGCACTATTCAACCAGGAGAATTCGAGTTGAACTGGATCACTAACTACGTTCGCCCGCGGATCAATTCCATGCTGGGCCGTCGCGAAGTGCCGGAGAACCTCTGGATCAAGTGCCCGGAAACGGGCGAAATGGTTTTCCACAAGGACCTGGAATCCAACAAATGGGTCATTCCGGCGTCCGGTTATCACATGAAGATGCCGGCAAAGGCCCGCCTTGCCGATCTTTTTGATAATGGTGAGTATGAATCGCTGCCGCAGCCGAAGGTCGCACAGGACCCGCTGAAGTTCCGCGATTCGAAGAAATATATCGATCGCCTTCGCGACAGCCGCCTGAAGACCGAACAGGAGGATACGATCCTTGCCGGCCTCGGAAAGGTGAAAGGGTTGAAACTCGTTGCCGTCGTGCACGAATTCAACTTCATCGGCGGTTCGCTCGGCATTGCCGCCGGCGAGGCTATCGTCAAGGCTTTCGAACGCGCGACGTCCGAAAAGTGCCCGTTGGTGATGTTCCCCGCTTCCGGGGGCGCGCGCATGCAGGAAGGCATTCTCTCGCTGATGCAGCTGCCGCGCACGACGGTTGCCGTGGACCTGCTCAAGGAGTCTGGCCAGCCCTACATCGTGGTGCTGACCAACCCGACGACGGGCGGCGTCACGGCCTCCTACGCCATGCTCGGCGATATCCATCTGGCCGAGCCCGGCGCCGAAATCGGCTTTGCCGGCAAGCGCGTGATCGAGCAGACGCTGCGTGAAAAGCTGCCGGAAGGCTTCCAGACCTCCGAATACCTGCTGGAACATGGTATGGTCGACATGGTCATCAAGCGTCACGACATTCCGGATACGCTGGCGCGCCTTCTGAAGATCCTGACGAAGAAGCCCGTTTCTGCCGCAAACGACATGAATAGCGGCGCGATCGCCCTGGCGGCGAGCGCCTGATAACCGACAAGCAGGCGGGGTGCCGAAATGATACCCAGAGGCCAAACAGCGGTGAGTGAGGCAGCGCAAGAGATCGACAAGCTCATGGGATTGCATCCCAAGGGGTTCGATCTGTCGCTCGATCGCATTACCCGTCTTCTCGATCGGCTCGGCAACCCGCACCGGAAACTGCCGCCGGTGATCCACGTCGCCGGTACCAACGGCAAGGGTTCGGTGACAGCCTTTTGCCGCGCCCTGCTCGAGGCCGGCGGCTACAGCGCCCATGTCCACACCTCGCCGCATCTCGTCAATTGGCACGAACGTTACCGCATCGGCGTCAAAGGCGGGCGCGGACAGCTTGTGGATGACGCCGTCTTTGCAGAGGCCGTGCGACGCGTGGCTGATGCCAATGCCGGCCAGCATATCACTGTCTTCGAAATCCTGACGGCGGTCACCTTCATCCTGTTTTCCGAACAGCCGGCCGATGCCGCAATCATCGAAGTCGGCCTCGGCGGCCGCTTCGACGCCACGAACGTCGTTTCCGATCCGGCCGTCTCGGTCATCATGCCGATCTCACTGGATCACCAGCCCTATCTCGGCGACCGGATCGAGCTCATCGCTGCGGAAAAGGCCGGCATCATGAAGGCGGGATTGCCTGTCGTCATCGGCCATCAGGAATATGATGCAGCGCTCGATGTCCTGATGTCGACGGCCGAGCGGCTGCACTGCCCGAGTGCCGTCTTCGGGCAGGATTTCATGGCGCATGAGGAATATGGCCGGCTCGTCTACCAAGACGAGTTCGGCCTTGCCGACCTGCCGCTGCCGCGCCTTCCCGGCCGCCATCAATATGCCAATGCTGCTGCCGCCATCCGCGCCGTCAAGGCTGCAGGCTTCGTCGTCACCGAGACGATGATGGAAAAGGCGATGAATTCCGTGGAATGGCCGGGCCGGCTGCAGCGCCTGAGCGAAGGCCGGCTGTTGCCGCATGCGCCCACCGGTGCCGAGATCTGGATTGATGGCGGACATAATCCCGGGGCCGGTGAAGTGATCGCCGAAGCCATGGCCAATTTCGAGGAACGCCAGCCGCGGCCGCTTTTCCTGATCATCGGCATGATCAACACCAAGGACCCGATTGGCTATTTCAAGGCTTTCGCAGGCCTGGTCGAAAAGGTTTTCTGCGTGCCGATCCGCGGCAGCGACGCGATGATCGACCCGGTGATATTGGCGAATGCGGCCTACGATGCCGGCTTGGTCGCCGAACCGATGTCGACGGTCGGCGATGCGCTGGAGACGATAAAATCCGTCGTTGATCCAGAGGCAATGCCTCCGCGCATCCTGATCGGCGGTTCTCTCTATCTTGTCGGCGACGTGCTTGCCGACAACGGCACTCCACCGAAATGAAGCGGATAAAATGAAAAAAGCCCGGTCGAAGCCGGGCTTTTTCGTCAATGTGATATCAATAGGCGATATCGATCAGGCAGCGTTCGAAATCCAGTTCGAAAGAGCCGTCTTCGGCTTGGCGCCGACAGAGATATCGGCGACTTCGCCGCCCTTAAAGATCGCAAGGGTCGGAATGGAGCGCACGCCGAACTGGGCGGCGAGTTCCGGATTCTCATCGATATTGAGCTTGGCGACCTTGACCTTGCCTTCCATCTCGACGGCGATTTCTTCGAGGCTCGGCGCAATCATCTTGCACGGGCCGCACCATTCAGCCCAGAAATCGACGACGACGGGTTCTGCGGATTCCAGAACTTCCGACTGGAAATTATTGATATCGACTTTCACGGTAGCCATGGGCTGCTCCTTTACCTCGGGTGTTGAACCACATGTGATGGTGCGGTGCCGAATTTTCAATGTCCGGTATTTCACTTTGTCTTGAGTCCTGCAAGCGCCAAACCGAGGGCCTTTTCGCTCAACGTGTAGAGCGAGGCGTTCTCGGTATAGACGAGCATGCAGTCGATGTGCTTGCCGGGATAGAGCGGCGCCAGGATCTCGCGATAGATCGCGAGCTGCGCCTTATGGGCAAAGGGGATCGCCTCTTCGGTCGCCGGCGGCACCCGGTTGGTCTTGTAGTCGAGAATGACGACACGATCGGATAGCACGGCAAGCCGGTCGATGCGGCCGGAAACGGCGTAGCGCCTGTCGTCGAGGGTCAATGTGCCCATGATCGAGACCTCGGGCCGCGCCTGCTCTCCGAGGACCGGCTGCAAATCCTCCTCGTCCAATAGTTTCAGAACCGAATCGACGAGCCTCAGCCGCTCGGCCTCCGGCCAGAACCGGGCCGCCCGCTCGGCATAACGGCTTGCTGCATCGGGCCGTTCGTCCAGCGGGATGTCGGGAAGCGCCTGCAGCATGCGATGGATCAGCCTGCCTTTCTCCAGCGAACGATCGCTGCGCTCCCTCTCGCTAAACAGCGGCGAAGTGACAAGCAGGCCGCCTTCGTCCTCGTCGATGATCGTCCCGGCTCCGGATGGGCTGAGCGGCCGGGGCAGCTCAGCCTGCGGCGGCAACGGCCGCAACAGCCCGTCCGGCAGGGCCTCTTCGCTTTTGCGCTCTTGGCTGTGGTCGAGACGCTCGAAACTACGTTCCACCCGTGGCACGCGCCATCTGGTGCCCTGCCATTCGCCGTCGGGGCCGGAGAAAGTAGCCGCCTCCACATAGGGATGATCTTCGTGCAGCGCGGCGGAGATCATCATATGCCAGGTATCGCTATTCTCCCGCACGCCGCGATAGCCACAGACAACAAGCCGGTCGGCGGCGCGCGTCATGGCGACGTAGAGCAGCCGGCGATATTCTTCTTCCGCCAGCGTCTGGATACGCGCCGCGTCATTCTGCGTCAGCGAATTGGCGAGATCGGAGACGGGCACCCAGACCGGCATCGGCGGCTCTCCGGATCTGGATTCGATCAGGCGAAGCTTCGGCAGATGGGTATGCGTAAAGGCTTTCGAGCCGCCGTCGACGAGGAAGACGATCGGTGCCTCAAGCCCCTTGGAGGCATGCACCGTCATGATACGCACTTCGTTGCGCCCCTTGTCCTGTTCGCGCTTCACCTCCGGCGCTTCGAGCTCCAGGGTCGAGATGAAGGATTGCAGGCCGGGAAGGCCGGAACTCTCGTGGTCGAGGGTGAAGGTCAGGAATTCGTCGAGAATATCGCTGACTTCGGTGCCGAGACGCGCCAGGAATTGCCGCCGCCCGCCATGGCTGCCGAGCACGCGCGCATAGAAATCATGAACCGACAGGCTCCTGGACTGACGGAGGAAAAGCTCCAGCCTCTCGACGGCAGCGCGGAAACGTTCGGTGCCGTCGGCGGCGAACCTCCTGAGATGGCTCCAGACGCTCTCATTGTCGCCGCGCAGGGCGGCGATCGAAAAAATGTCTTCCTCGGAGAGATCAAAAAGCGGGCTTTTGAGCACGGCGGCGAGCGACAGATCGTCTTCCGGCAGAAGCAGGAAACGGCCGAGCGCCAGCAGATCCTGCACGGCAATGTGGCTGGTGAGTACAAGCCTGTCGGCGCCGGCGACCGGAATGTCGCCGCGGCGCTTCAGCGCGCGCGTCAGCGCATTGACGAAGGCGTCGCGCTTGCGCACCAGCACGAGGATGTCGCCGGCTTCGATGAGCCGCTCCTTGCCTTTTTCGACGATCGTCTCGCGGCCGACGAGCGCGCCGATCGAATGGGCGATCCGCCGCGCAAGAATTGCGGCCGGCGCGCTTTCCGGCGTGGCGTCGAAAGGTGCTGTCCAGTCCTCTTCCTTCACTACGATTTCCGGCGCAACCATCTCCCAGAGGTCAACGGCGCCGGGATGCCCGATGCGGCTCGAACGATGCACAACCGGTTCGCTGAGCGCGCTGAGACCCCGCGCATTGTCAGGCATCTTGAAGATTTCGTCGACGGCTTCGAGCACATCGGCGGTCGAACGGAAGGAGAGCGGCAGCCTGACGGAGGAAAAGCTCTGTCCGCTGTCGGAAACGCGCCGGCGGGTTCGGTCGCTCTCTTCGGAAAAGCGCTCGGGCCGCGCCCCTTGGAAGGAATAGATCGACTGCTTCTCGTCGCCGACGGCAAAGAGCGTGCGTACGATCGGCCGGGCGCTTTCGCCGGAAAAGAAATCCTCGGCAAGCGACTGGATGACGCTCCACTGGATCGGGCTGGTATCCTGCGCCTCGTCGACCAGGATGTGGTCGATGCCGCGGTCGAGCTTGTAGTGGATCCAGGGACCGACTCCGCTTTTCGTCAGGAGGTCGGCGGTGCGAGTGATCAGGTCCTCGAAATCGAGCTGGCTACGCTGTTTCTTCAGCTCCTCGTAATCGCGGTTCAGCCGGTCGGCGAGCACAAGCGCGGCATGCGTGGCGCCATACATCCGCATCAGTTTCAGCCGGTCGCGGCTTGCCGCGACATGCGCACGGGCAGCGGCTATGGCGTCCGCCAGCTGCGGTGCCTCGGCGAGCATGGCCTTGACCAGGAATTGCGAGTCTGCCTTCGGCTCGCCCTTGGCCGCCGTCAGGAAGATCCTTTCGAGCATCTCGGCGCGTCTTGCGTCATCACGCTCACGTCCGGCGAGCCTGAGGCCATAGGCGACTTCCTGCGCCTTTACGCCGCCTTTCTGGTCGGCAAGCGAGAGATAAAGCTCCAGCGTGCCTCCCGACAACTCCGGCAATGGCCAATATTGCGCCGCGATCCCTTCTTCCGTGTCGTCGGCGGCGAGGCCGAGCCTTTTGCGCAGGACCATCTCCATACCGCCCTGCTGTTCGGCCGCTGCGTTGAAACGGCGAATGGCATTGCGGTTGGCGACGATGTCGCCGAGCAGGTTCTCAAGTCCGGATTCGTCGCCGAGATTGAGCACATAGGCAAACGCCTCGGCAAGCGCGCTGCCTTCCTCCGGTGCAGTCGCCGTCAGCAAGGCGCGGCGCGCATCGGAAAGCAGCGCCGCTGCGGCGCGATCGTCGAGAACCGAGAAATGTCCCGCGACATTGGCCTCCAGCGGGAACTGGTGCAGCAACGCCTCGCAAAAGGCATGGATCGTCTGGATTTTCAGTCCACCGGGTGTCTCCAGCGCCTTGGCAAACAGCCGGCGGGCCTCGGCAAGCTTCATTCTGTCGGGCGCCGCGCCCTCGATCTGGGTGATCCGCCGGCTAAGGTCATCGTCGTCGAGCACCACCCATTCGGACAGCCGCTCGAAGACGCGGTTCGACATTTCTGAAGCCGCAGCCTTGGTATAGGTGAGGCAGAGAATGGCCGAGGGCCGCGCCCCGGCAAGCAGAAGCCGAATGACGCGCTGTGTCAGGACATGGGTCTTGCCGGAACCTGCGTTGGCCGACACCCACGCCGAACGCATCGGATCGGATGCGATTGCCTGCTGGATGGTCGTCCAGCCGATCCAGGTGCCTGGATTGTCGTCATCGGGAAGGTCGGCCACATCACTCATCGCCGCCGCCTTCCTCAGTCTCGGCCGTCGACCATTCGGAAACACGGGCGAGATGGTCGTAGTCGCCGCCGAAATCGAATTGCTGCGCTGGAATGAGCCGCGAGGTGAAGCCCTTTTCACCGGATTGCAGCAATCCCACGAATTTGACCAGCTGGTCGATCGAATCCTCGGCCAGGTCCATCGCCGATTTCGCCTTGTCGCTGCGCGCCGAACTCTCGTTATTGACGGTATCGACCTGGAAGCGGCGCCCCGGACGCAGGCGGACATAGAGTAGGTCCTGGGGCACGAGGCTGCCGGCGTCGCGGAAGGCGCCGGCGCTGAGTGCGGCGGCTTCCAGCGCAAGCTGCGGATCGAGAAGTGCGCGCGCCTGCGCGGGCGAGGGGTTATAGCCGGTCTTGTAGTCAATGATATCGGCGGCGTTCGGTCCCGTGACGTCGATCCGGTCGGCGACACCATTGAGCCGGATATTGATCGCCTCCAGTTCGACGCCGCCGCGCACCTCTGTCAGTGTCCTGCGAATGCCGGGCCGCCGTCCGGCCTCCCATTCGAGGAAGGCGCGGGCCACCTGGCGGAAGCGAGGCCGCCAGACGGCATCGATATGCGGCGGCAGCTTCTCCATGTCGAAAAGCTCGGAAAGGATGTGCTCCATCGCTTCTGCTGCATCCGGCGTGCCGGCGATATGGGCCTCGCGGATGAACCGGTCGATGATCTTGTGGTAGAGCGTGCCGCGTTCGGCAGCTCCTGGATCGCGGTTGAACGCCTCCACTGGGTCGAGCCGCAGGACACGGCGGGCATAAATGGCATAGGGGTCTCGGCGCAGCCGGCCGACTTCGCTGAAGGAATAGGATTTCGGCTGCAGCGCCAGCGGCGGCTTCGGCGAGGGCCGCTGCGCGGGTGTCTGGGCCTCTTCCCGATCGATGAGGCCCGCCCATTGCAGGAACCGGCTGCCGCGTCCCCTCAATTCCGCTTCGAACGCCTCTCCGCCGAGCGCCAATAGCCGCTGCAACCAGCGTGAGGCGACGGTCGGTGTTGAGCCCTGGCGCAGCGCCCTTGAATAGATCAGATGGCGCGTGCCGTTCGCCATTTCGAAATCATGCGCCAGCTGGCCGATGCGCCGTTCCGGCGGCTCAAGCCCGATCTCCGTCTTCATCATGCGCGGCATGAAGGGATTGTTGGCCGTCTGTCCCGGCCAGGAGCCCTCGTTCAGGCCGCCGAGGATCAGCGTGTCGACGCTCTGCAGGCGGGCTTCCAGCGTGCCGAAGATGAAGAGCCGGGGATGGCTGAGCGCCCGCGGCTTCACCGCATGACCGGCGGAAAGTGCCGCCATGATGTCGATCCATTGCGGCCCGTCGGCCTCCATCTGGCCGTCCGTGTCGATCACTTCACTGAGCAGCGCGGCGAGCGCATCTCCCGCTTCATCAGACCAGAGATCGGCGAGATTGCCTTGCGGATCGGCCGCGACGGCTTCGAGCGAGCGACCGGTGCGCTCGGCCCACTCGGACAGCTTGAAACTCGACGTTCTCCCGCGATCCTCCGGACGCTGCCGCATCAGCACGGAAGCCAGAGGCTCGGTCGCCTGCGTAACACGGCGGGCAAGGTCATATGCGGCATCGGCCGCATCGGTCGGAAGCGCCTTTCGCCATTGCGGCGTGTGCCTGTCCAGGGCCTGTTCGGCAAGCTGATGGGTCAGGAGCGGTTCGAGCGCACTGATATCCACTTCGGCCACGCCGCCGCGCAGCGCCAGGAGCTCGAGCGCCTCAGTGGCGGAAGCCAAAGCGTCGCGTTCGAGCCCGAAGCGGGCCAGCGGATGTTTGAGCAGCGAGACAATCGCCACCGGATCGCCGGGCCGCAGCGCCGCCTCCAGCAGCAATTGCAACAAGGTGCCCTGCGGTGTGACTGCAAGCGGCGTGCCGGCCGAATCGTCGGCGAGGATACCGAAGCGGGAAAGCTCCGCCATCACCCGCCGGGCGAGATTGCGGTCCGGGGTAATGAGCGCCGCCCGGCTCTCGCCGTCCTGTCCAGGCCTTTCCAGCGCCAGCCGGAGCGCGATGGCAATCGCGGTTGCCTCCTCGCGCTCGTTGGCAGCTTCGATCAGCGCGGTATCGGCGAAGGCTGAAGACAACGTGTCCGCAGGCAGGTCGTTTTTCCAGGGTTCCCAATCGCTGGTCGCCTCCGCCGGAGCGAGCGCCCGGGACAGGATTTCGGCGCGCCGGTCGAGATCGGTTTCTGGCGTGTCAAGGAGCGCGACGTCGGCGCGCGTCAGTTTCAGGCGCTTGAGCAGCGACGACAAGCCATATTGCGGATGGCTCCGGCTTGCGGGATTGGCATGCTGGCCGGGCGCCGGTTCCGGCGCGACCATCTGCCAGTGCCGTTCGGGCACGGAGAGATCGAGACCGGGCAGCACGATTACGCCTTCGGCGAGATTGGCTACCGCGGCGATGAGATCGGCGGTGGCGGGAACCGAACCCGTCGAACCGGCAATGATGATCGGCCCGCTGGGTTTGGCCGTCGAAAGCCTGTTTGCTTCGGCCCGGAGAATGGCGTTTCTGTGCCGCGCCGGCGAGGATTTGCCAAGTTCAGAAAGGCGCTCCGGCCAGAATGCGCTGGCGATCTGCAGGAATTCCGCCGTCAGCTGCCACCAGGCGGCATAGTCGCCGGTGTCGAGTTTCGACAGTTCCGACCAATCGAGATCTTCGGTTTCGATGGAATCGATCAGCTCCGCAAGGTTGCGGGCAAGCCAGATCGCATCCGCCGGGCTTGCTGGCGCGACGAGCGGTGAGTCCGAATGAATGTGGCGAACGATCTCCGGCAGCTTGTTTCGCCAGGCGAGGATGAGGCGTGCAAGCTCCAGCAGACGGGCGGTATTCGACAGCGGCTGGGCGAGGTCGATCGTCGCGGGCAGCGCCTCATCGAAATAACCGCTGTCGTCATCGGTTTCGCCGAGGGGACGGATGACAGGAAGGATGGCCGAGCGGCCGCCGAGCAGGTCGACGAATTCCGAGCGCAGCACACGCACGGCGCGCCGGGTCGGTAAGTAGATCGTCACCCCGGCAAGCGACAGCGGATCGTCGGGCTCGTGCCGGAAGAGCGGTGTCAGCCGGCCGTCGCAAAGTGTCGTCGCCAGGGTTTTCAGGAAAGGAAGGCCCGCCGGGATCGTCAGGATGCGTGGCTGGTGCCGCTCCGCCATGAGCTTACGCGAACGCCCGCAGCCGACGGATCGTTTCCTCTGCTTCGCCGATCGCCTCCGGCGTTCCCACCGTCAGCCAGTGACCTTCGAGCACCATGCCGAAAAGCCGGCCGCGCGCGATCGCCTTGTCGAAATAGATGTTGAGGTTGAAGGCATCCTTCGGCGCATCATCGAATAGGGAGGGGTTCATGGCGATCGCACCGGCGTAGACGACGGGATTGCCAGGATCGTCGCGATAACGCGTCAGCCGGCCATCGGCTGCAAGGCTGAAGTCGTTCTTGCCGTTGTGACCTGTCGTATCTTCGATTTTGACGCAAAGCAGCGCCATGTCCATGCGCTCGGCGTCGAAGAATCCGGCTAATCGCTGCAGGTTGGTCGGCCGCCCCGGCTGTTCGCCGATCCAGAAGAGATCGGCATTCATGACGAAGACATCGTCGCGGTCAAGCAGCGTCAGTCCCTTCGCCAGCCCGCCGCCGGAATTCATCAGAGCGTCCTGCTCGTCGGATATGACGATGTCGAGACCGCGATAATTTCCAAGATGGTGTAGCATCTGGCCGGCGTGGTGGTGAACGTTGACGACAGCCCGCTCGACGCCGGCCGCAACCAGCGAATCCAGCGCATAGTCGATCATCGGCTTGCCGTCGATCTTCACCAGCGGCTTCGGGATCGTGTCGGTGATCGGGCGCATGCGGGTCCCGAGACCCGCGGCCAGTACCATGGCTTGTCTGATGGTCATCCTGATCCGGAACTTATGATTCGCTCTGGCCTATTCCAGCCCTTGCGCACCAATCGCGCAAGGGGGCAAGCGCTTCATGCTCAAGCGCGACGTTGAGATAAGAGAGCGTCCTCGGCATGTGTTTCATATAGCCGGGCTTGCCGTCGCGTTGCAATAGGCGCACCCAGAGGCCGGCAAGCTTGCAATTGCGCTGCGCCGACATGATGGCCCAGGCCTTCATGAATCCGACTTCGTCGAAGCCGCCCTGCGCGCGGCGGAGGGTGAGGTAATCGTCCATCAGCTGCCGGAAGAGATCCGGCTCGATGGTGACCCGCGCGTCCTGAACGATCGAGGCAAGGTCATAGGCGGTCGGCCCGATCATGGCGTCCTGGAAGTCGATGATGCCGACCTTGCGGATGCCGCTTTCACGGTCTCGCCAGATGATATTGGGCGAATGGAAATCACGCAACAGAAGGTTCGTTTCGACCGACTGCAGCTCATCGATCAGGTGATCCCAGATCGCCAAATACTCTTCCCGTTCGGCATCCGATGGTGCCGTGCCGCGCTTCCAGGCGATGTGCCAGTCGAGCACAAGCCGCACTTCCATCTTCATCGCCGTGCGATCGAAATCCGGAATGTGATGCGTATGCGAGGCGGAAACCGGGATATCCCGAGGAATCTGTATGGAATGAAGATGCGCAAGGCAGGTGACACTTTCCCGATAACGCTCGGCAATCGGCCGTCCGTCACCATCGAGCACGCCTTCGGTGCCGAGATCCTCGATCAGCAGGATACCCTTGTTATAGTCGACCTTGTAAATCTCCGGCGTCGCAAAACCCCGCTCGCGCAATGCGTTGGCGATCGCCACGAAGGGGTAGGCGTTTTCCGCGAGATGGGCGACTTTCGGGTAAGGTTTGCCATCCAGAACCGGAGGCCCGTCCGGCAGCGGCGGCCAATCCATCAGGATCTTGCGTTCGCCCTTCTTGGGATAGACGGATTCATAGGCGCGCAGCGACGCATCTCCGATGAGAAACCGCCGCTTGGCCTCTCCATAGCCGGCCTCGGCAAGGAAGCTGCGGATATCAAGCACGCGACGGAGACGGGTCGTGATTTTTTCAGGTGCCGCGATCGTTGCGCGACGGCCGGCGCCTTCGTGTTCAAGCCGCAAGGAGATGCGTGTTTCAGGCAACTCGCTTTCGGCCATCTCGGGCCATTCGACGAGGCAGATGCCGTTCTGCAAGGCCTCGTCGAAGCCAAGTTCCGTCAGTTCCGAGGGATCGCCGAGCCTATAGAGGTCGAAATGTGAAACGGGGATGCGCAGATCGTAGGATTGCACCAGTGTGAAGGTCGGGCTCGGGACTTCAAGTCCCTCGTCGTCGGCCATCGTGCGCAGAAAGGCGCGAGCGAGCGAGGATTTTCCAGCCCCCAGATCGCCGGAGAGAGCAAGGCAATCGCCAGCCTTCAGCGCAAGCGCCAGATCGTTGCCGAGGCGGTCGGTCGCCGCCTCGTCTTCCAGAAAAAGCGAGATCGTATCGCCGGTCGTCATTCGGCGGCGGCGGCGGAATGCGGGATATCGACCGAGGGGATGCGGCAGAGGACGGTCGTGCCCTTGCCCGGCTCGCTGTCGATCGTCACATCGCCATGGTGCAGGCTGACGAAGCTGTCGACGATCGAAAGGCCAAGGCCGGCGCCGCCGCGTTTGCCGCTTTTCGCCCCCGTCGCGAAGCGGTCGAAGACGGTGGTGATCATATCAGGCGAGATGCCTGGGCCGCGATCGCTGACGGAAAAGACGAAATCCGTGCCTTCGCGATGGCATTCCAGCGAGATCGAAGTGCCTTCGGGCGAAAAATTCGCCGCATTGGAAAGAAGTTTCAGGAGGATCTGCTTCAGCCGCTGCGGATCGGCGACGATCGAGCCAAGATAGGCGGGCGCGGTGATCTCAAGCGCAACGCCGCTTTCATGGAGGCGATCGGCGATCTGCATCGAAACGTCGTCGAGCAGGTCGTTAAGGTCGATCTCCGCATAGTTGAGCCGCATAATGCCGGCGTCGACGGTCGCAAGATCGAGAATATCGTTGACGAGCGTCAGCAGAACCGAGGACGAGGTCGAGATGTGATCGATATATTCGGCCTGCCGGTCGTTCAGCGGCCCGACACCCTGCGTGCGCAGGAGATCGGTGAAGCCGATGATATTCGTTAGCGGCGAGCGCAGCTCATAGGATACATGCTGCACGAAGTCGTTCTTCAGTTCGTCGGCCTTGCGCAGCGCCTCGTTCTTCTCCGTCAGCGCGCGCTCTGCACGCACACTGTCGGTCATGTTGACGAAGGTCAGCATGGTTTGGGCGTTGGGCAGCGGGATGACGGCATAGTCGAGCACGAGGCCGGAGAAGAGTTCCAGCGTGCCCTGGCCCGAGCGGCGCTCGTCGTCGAAACTGGTGATCAGTTCGGCGAAGGTCTTCCAGCCGTCCGGCTTGTCATAGGACGGCGCGCAGGCTTCGCCCAGCGCACGGATATGCGTGCCGGGCTTGGCTTCGGTTTCCGTGATCCCCCAGAGCGCGCGGAAGGCCGGATTCGATAGGCGGATGCGCCCATCGGGACCGAACACCGCCACGCCTTCGGAAAGGTGGTCGATCGTTTCGCCCTGCACCTTGACCAGCGTGTTGTAGCGCGTTTCGAGATCGACCTGTTCGGTCAGGTTTTCGAATACCCAGGTAGCGCCGCCTTGCGGGTGAGCGGTCGCAAAGACCCGCAGCGTCTGTCCGTTCGGCAGGTGCCAGAGGTCGGATTGTGTGTCGAGCGCGCGATAGACGGAAAGGGCCGCTTCCTTCCAGCCTTTCCAGTTGAGCTGGTCCGGCAGCTTCTTGGCTGCCCGCAGCCGTTCGAGCAACTCGCTATTGTCGGGGCGGCCTTCGAGGAAGGCAATATCCAGCTCCCAGAGGGCGACGAATGCCTGGTTGTAGAATTGCAGCCGCCGATCGCCATCGAAGATGGCAACGGGAGTAGCAAGATGGTCGAGCGTTTCGGCGTGGCTCTTCAGCGTCCGTTCCAGTTCGGCGCGCACCGCCTCGATGTCGGACACATCGATCGCGATACCGGCCGAGCCGCCGGGCACCTTGACGTCCACAACGTCGAAAAATGTGCGATTGCCGCGCACGACGGTCGAGATCGTATCGTGGAAGGGTGATTCCGGCGTCGTCGTCGCGCGAATGCGTTCGCGCGCCACGGTCGTCAGCATTTCCCGGCCTTCATTGATCGCCTGCTGCGGCGTTCGCGCTTCGACGGCCTCGCCGTAAGCCTGGTTGACCCAGGTGAGGCGGCCGCCCGGGTCGCGCTGCCAGGCCGGCATGTCGATCGCGTCGAGCATGGTCTGGAAGGCCGAAATAGAGGTCATCAGCCGGTCGCGCTCGATCCTGAGCTCCGCGAGCTCGGCGCGGAGATTGTTGAGTGCCACGAAGCGGACGAAGGCGCGCCCGCCGGAAACCCGGCCCTGCGCCTCGAGGATTTCGTCGCGAATGGTTTCGACCACCATGTCGAAACTCTGCGCCCCGTCGCGCAGCCGGTCTATCGCCTTTTCCAGCTCGGAAGCCGAACGTGACTTCAGCCAGAGGCCGAAGGCGAGGAATTCGCCGTCCTGCGGTGCACCGGTCTCGGGTGGAAGCTGGCCGAGCAATTCCGGGCGGGCATTGCCGTCCCAGATGACGATCCGCCGGTTCTTGTCGGCGATCAGGGCCTGGTATTGCGAAATGCGCTGCTGGGCATCGGAAAGCGCCGAACGGATTTCGCGGCTCTCGTTTTCCAGGTTGCCACGCTGGCGCACGAGCCACAGCGTCGAAAGCAGGGCTGCCGAGATGACGCCGATGACGACGGAAACGCCGACGACCTGCGAGGATGTGAAGAGGTGAGCCGAGGCCGCCGCCTGCTGCTCTGCCTGTGCCAGAACCGGCCGCGCCAGCGCAGAAAGCGCCGTGCCGGCCGCGCAGGTTTTCAGGAAGCGCGCCAATGATCCATGCTCTTGCTCTGCGGCCTCGTGTGCCGTTGCAGATTTATGTTCTTGGCCTGCCGTGAGCGGGCGGCGATCGGCGCGAGCGCCGTCATCCGCCTGACTGGGCAGGCTGCTTTTCATTTCCGACATCCGCGGTATGTCTCCGTCCTTCAATGTGCCGCATTACGACAAGACATCCCATTTTCGGGACGGTCGGACAGGGTCCGGCGCCACGAATCAAGTCTTAAAACAATACTTCGGAAGGGAATCGGCGGGAAGGGAGCGCTCAAAAAATAAGCCGCGGCATTTGTCAATGCCGCGGCTTCTACATCTTGTGGATATTGGGGGTCAGATCAATATCTGTAGTGGTCGGACTTGAACGGGCCCTTCGGCGAGACGCCGATATAGGCAGCCTGTTCCTCAGAAAGCTGAGTGAGCTTCACGCCGAGCTTGTCGAGATGCAGGCGGGCGACCTTTTCATCGAGATGCTTCGGCAGGATATAGACCTGATTGGAATACTGGCCGGGCTTCGTGAAGAGCTCGATCTGCGCCAGCGTCTGGTTGGTGAAGGAGGCCGACATCACGAAGGACGGATGGCCCGTCGCATTACCGAGGTTGAGCAGGCGGCCTTCGGAGAGAAGGATGATGCGGTTGCCCTTGGGGAATTCGATCAGGTCGACCTGCGGCTTGACGTTGGTCCACTTGAGGTTACGCAGCGCAGCAACTTCGATTTCGTTGTCGAAATGGCCGATATTGCCGACGATCGCCATGTCCTTCATCTCCCGCATGTGGTCGATGCGGATGACGTCCTTGTTGCCAGTCGTGGTGATGAAGATATCGGCCGAGGAAACGACGTCCTCGAGCAGCACGACTTCGTAACCGTCCATCGCGGCCTGCAGGGCGCAGATCGGATCAGCTTCGGTGACCTTGACGCGGGCGCCGGCGCCGGAGAGCGAAGCGGCAGAACCCTTGCCGACGTCACCGTAACCGCAGACGACGGCAACCTTGCCGGCCATCATCACGTCAGTGCCGCGGCGGATGCCGTCAACAAGCGATTCCTTGCAGCCATACTTGTTGTCGAACTTCGACTTGGTGACGGAGTCGTTGACGTTGATCGCCGGGAAGGGCAGCAGGCCCTTCTGGCTGAGCTGGTAGAGGCGATTGACGCCCGTCGTGGTTTCTTCGGTCACGCCCTTGATGGCATCGCGCTGCTTGGTGAACCAGCCCGGCGAAGCGGCGAGGCGCTTCTTGATCTGCGCGAAGAGGATTTCTTCTTCCTCGGAATGCGGATGGGACAGAACATCCTCGCCGGCTTCGGCGCGGGCGCCGAGCAGGATGTACATGGTGGCGTCACCGCCGTCATCGAGGATCATGTTGGAAAGGCCGCCATCGGCCCACTGGAAGATCTTGTCGGTATAAACCCAGTAATCTTCAAGCGATTCGCCCTTGATGGCGAAGACCGGAACACCGGCAGCGGCGATCGCGGCAGCGGCATGGTCCTGCGTCGAGAAGATATTGCACGAAGCCCAGCGGACTTCGGCGCCGAGCGCGACCAGCGTTTCGATGAGCACGGCCGTCTGGATGGTCATGTGCAGCGAGCCAGTGATGCGCGCGCCCTTCAGCGGCTTTGCCTGGCCGAATTCGGCGCGGCAGGACATCAGTCCCGGCATTTCGGTTTCGGCGATGGTAATTTCCTTGCGGCCGAAATCCGCAAGCCCGATGTCGGCGACGACATAATCTTTTTCAGTGCTCATAGAGGTCTCCAGGCTGAAAAACGTCTCAAAAATTGGCGCAGGCGCGAAGATGATCGCGCGACGGATAGGCCGCGTGCTAACGCATGTCGCCCGGAAGTGTGCAGCGGCTCCGGTATGGCGAGATGCATAACGACAAAGAGCTCAAGCGCATTGCATGAACCAGGTTCGATGCGAACGCGCCTCAGCGCACGGCATGCCCGCCGTTTAGCAGGCTTCGCGCGGGATGGCAATAAGGATATAAAGAAGTCTTTATATGTTTATATGATTCGACCGGCGCTTATATTTCTTCGCCGAACCTGTTCTGAATCAGTTGATCCAGAGCCTCCAGCGCTTCCGCGGCCTGGCTGCCACTCGCCGAGACCACAACGCTCGAACCGGGGCTTGCCGCAAGCATCATCAGACCCATGATCGAGGTGCCGCCGACCGTCATTCCGTCCTTGGAAACGGTGATAGCGGCATCGAAGGTCTCGACCATCTGCACGAATTTGGCGGAGGCGCGCGCGTGGAGGCCGCGCTTGTTGACGATGAGGAGTTCCCGGGAGAGCGACGTCATGAAAGTCCGTTATTTTCCGCTGAGCACGCGGCTCGCGACATTGATGTATTTCCGCCCGGCTTCGGAAGCCTCCACCAGTGCCTTCTCCATGTTGTTCTCGCCGCGCACGCCGGCAAGCTTGATCAGCATCGGCAGATTGACCCCGGCAATGACTTCCGTATGACCGCTGCTCATGACCGATATGGCGAGATTGGACGGCGTGCCGCCGAACATGTCGGTCAGAATGACGACGCCATGACCGTCGTCGGCGCCGGAAACAGCTGCCAGAATGTCCTGCCGTCTCTGGTCCATGTCGTCTTCGGGGCCAATACAGACCGTCTCGATGAATTTCTGAGGACCGACGACGTGCTCGACAGCATGACGAAACTCTTCAGCCAGCTTGCCATGAGTGACAAGCACAAGTCCGATCATGATATTACTGCTCCCATATACGCAAACGGTGGACCAGATATCGCAATGCAGCAATGACGTCCACCGGTGGCGGCACATCTTGGCTATGAAAAGCTGAAGTGCAAGATAAAAATGCAAATATATAAGGCAGATTGGCCAATCTTGAAGGCTTTAATCGCCGATATCCGGCGCTTTCGCCATCAGGATCGCAAGGGGCGAGGGGGCGTTTGTGAGCAACCGCAATGCGGGAAGCGAAAAACCGGCCGCAAGGCTGACGATTTCGCCCTCGGGAGGGACGCGGTTTTCACCGGAAGCGCTGCCGGGAAGCACGGCATAATGCATGGTCGCCTTGGGGATATGGTCCTGCCGGACGATGCCGGTGCCGCGAAGCTCAATCAGCCCGGCAATCGACGGCGGGCATGCGGCGATCACCGAGCCGGCTTCCTTCGAAAGAAGAACCTGGTCGTCCGCGACAAGCGCCGTGAAGAGACCCAGCCGGCGCGCTTCGGTCATGCAGGAGAAGGCCAGCATCGACTTCCCCCAGCCGGAGGGTCCGCTGAACAGAAGTCCGGTCCTGCCCACGACGATCGCCGTCGCGTGAATGTTCGGGGCTTCCGTCATGCGGCGGCATCGAGGGGCAGAGCAAGGATGAAGCGCGCGCCGAACACATGCCCGTTTTCGCCGTTGGTGATGTTTTCCGCCCTCAGCGAACCGCCATGGGCTTCGGCGATCTGGCGGCTGATCGAAAGGCCGAGGCCGGAATTCTGCCCGAAACCTTCCGATTCCGGCCGGTCCGTATAGAAGCGCTCGAAGATGCGGTCGATATTTTCCGCCTGGATGCCTGGGCCGTTGTCCTCGATATAGGTGATGCAGCGTGATCGCGTACGCACCAGCCGCACGGTGATCTTGCCGCCCTTTTCAGGCACGAAGGAACGGGCGTTCTCGATCAGGTTCGTCACGATCTGGCCGATCCGCAGATCGTGGCCGTTGACGACGAAGCGCGCCTTGACGTTCGGTTTGCGCTCGACGGAATATTCGATCTCCACCTGCTTCTTAGTGCCTCTGATCTGGCGCGACACATCGATCAGATCACGCAGCAGCACTTCCATGTCGACGGTGCCGGCGTCGACCCGCGCGAGTTCGGCGTCAAGACGCGAGGCGTCAGAAATATCGCTGATCAGGCGGTCGAGGCGGCGGACATCGTGCTGGATGACATCGAGCAGCCGTTTCTTGGAATCCTCGGATTTGGCGAGCGGCAGTGTCTCGACGGCGCTGCGCAGCGAGGTCAGCGGGTTCTTGAGCTCATGGCTGACGTCGGCCGCAAAGCTCTCGATCGCATCGATGCGGTCGTAGAGCGCCGTCGTCATCTCGCGCAATGCAATGGAAAGGTTGCCGATTTCGTCCTGGCGGGCGGAAAAGTCCGGGATCTCCTCGCGCGTCTTGGCGCCGCGGCGGACACGGATGGCCGCTGCCGAAAGCCGGCGCAGGGGGTTGGCGATCGTCGACGACAACACCAGGGAAAGCAGCACGTTGACGAGGGTAGCGACGCCGAAGACCCGCATGATGGCCAGCCGTTCGGCATGAACGATATTGTCGATATCGCCCGCCTGCGTCGACAGCAGCAAGACGCCGAGTACGGCACGGAAGCGCTGGATCGGCACGGCGACGGAAACGATGAGCTCGCCTTTCTCAGTCGTACGCACCACCGCGCCGCGTACGCCGGTCAGCGCGTTCATGACTTCGGGATAGATCGAGCCGTCGCCGCCCGGCGCTTCCTTGTAGAGTGGCAGATTGCCGGGCTGGAGCGCCTTGTTGAACAGGGTCGCGAACCAATCGCTCCAGGTCTGCTTCTCCTCCTCGACCGGCGGCAGGTCGAAGCGCAGCACCTGGCCGCGTGAATAGAGGTGACGCGAATCAAGCAGCAGATTGGCGTCGGCATCGAAGATGCGGGCGCGCGTGCGTGTCGGGGAGATCAGCCTGCGCAGAACCGGGGCGACCTTCTCGGGATCGATCGGGAATTCGAGATCCTCGTCGTTCGGCACCGGGGTGATGCTCTGGCCGGCCTGCAGTTCGAGAAGCTTCTGCGGATCGATGGTGATCGAGTTCGTATCGACCGACGCAGAGGCTGAAACGGCGCCGGCAATGATCTCACCTTGGGTCAAAAGGCTTTCAGCGCGGGCGTCGATCAGCCCTTCGCGAAACTGGTTGAGGTAGAGGATGCCGCCGACGAGCACCACCAGCGCGGCGAGATTGAAGAAGACGATGCGCCGCGTCAGGCTCGAAAAGACGGCATTGCCGAAGATCCGGCGGATCAGCGTGAAGGGATGCGACCAACGGCGCCCTCGGGCGAGAGGGCTGCTCAGGCCCTCCGCATCGTCCAGATCCCTTTCCTGCACCAACTGTGCCAATGACAGGCCCTTTCGAAGGGCGGGGCCGGATGGACCGGCCCGCAACCCTCAATCGTCCATTGCCGCGCCGTAAAGGCGTCAGGCTGCTTCGCGGAAGCGGTATCCCACTCCGTAAAGCGTTTCAATCATATCAAAATCGGTATCGACCATCTTGAATTTCTTGCGAAGCCGCTTGATGTGGCTGTCGATGGTCCGGTCGTCGACATAGACCTGTTCGTCATAGGCCGCATCCATCAATGCGTCACGGCTCTTGACGACGCCGGGGCGCTGCGCCAGCGAATGCAGAATCAGGAATTCCGTCACCGTCAGCGTCACGGCCTCACCCTTCCATGTGCAGGTATGGCGTTCCTGGTCCATGACGAGTTGCCCGCGCTCCAGTGAGCGGGCCTGCTGCACCGCGCCGGCTTTCGGCGTGCCGGCAGGGCTTGTGCCGCCGGCTGCTGCGGCTTCGCGGCTCGAGGCGCGGCGCAGGACCGCGCGCACGCGCTCCACCAGCAGACGCTGCGAGAAAGGCTTGGTGATGAAATCGTCCGCACCCATCTTCAGGCCGAAGAGCTCGTCGATCTCCTCATCCTTGGAGGTGAGGAAGATGACCGGGATATCCGATTTCTGCCGCAGGCGGCGCAAGAGTTCCATGCCGTCCATGCGCGGCATCTTGATATCAAAGATCGCAAGCTGCGGCGGTCGCGCCAGAAGGCCGTCGAGCGCCGAGGCTCCGTCCGTATAGGTTTCGACCTTGTATCCTTCGGCCTCCAGCGCGATCGATACCGAGGTGAGGATGTTGCGGTCGTCATCAACGAGCGCGATTGTCGGCATGGTGTTGGTCTCCGTCATCAGTGCGCAATCTCCCGGATTTTGGTCGTCCCCAGGCGGTCTCAGTGACCGGATGCGCTTATGGAGGATAAAGGTGGAACAAATTGTGGCAAAGATAAAGGGGAGGATTGTTGTTAAATTCGACCGCAATCTGAAGATGTGCGGGAAAATGTTTCAACGCGATATTTCAAACGATTTAAAAAGAACGCGATAAATTTAAATCGATTAATTATTTGATATTACTAGATTTTCTCAATTTTAGTCTCTTGTGTTTTAAAATTTCTCCCCGTATTTTCGCGCTTAGTGTTAACGGCAATGCGCCTGAGCAAAGGGAACTAGCCATGGAAAAGTTCGGAGTTCATAACCCGGCAACGGAGCTGAAAACGGTTGGATTGGGCGGCGCAGCCAGCGTTCGCTATAACTTTTCCGCCGCAGCACTCTATGAGGAATCGATCCGCCGGGGTGAAGCCGAACTGACCGCTCAGGGTGCGCTCCGGGCCATCACCGGCCAGCACACGGGCCGTTCGCCGCGCGACAAGTTCGTCGTTCGCGACGCGAATACCGATGGCGAAATCTGGTGGGACAACAACAAGCCGCTCTCGCCGGAGCATTTTGCCCTGCTGCGCGACGACATGCTGGCGCATGCCGCGGGCAAGGACCTTTTCGTCCAGGATCTCGTCGGCGGTGCCGAGGAAGGCCACGCCCTGCCGACCCGCGTCGTAACCGAGTTTGCCTGGCACTCGCTGTTCATCCGCAATCTGCTCATCCGCCCCGATGCTGCGGCGCTTCCCGCTTTCGTGCCGAAGCTGACGATCATCGATCTGCCGAGCTTCAAGGCCGATCCCGAGCGCCACGGCTGCCGGTCGGAAACGGTGATCGCCTGCGACCTCACCAACGGCCTCGTCCTCATCGGCGGCACCTCCTATGCCGGCGAAATGAAGAAGTCGGTCTTCACCGTGCTCAATTACCTGCTGCCGGCCAAGGGCGTGATGCCGATGCATTGCTCGGCCAATGTCGGCCCGGAGGGCGATTCGGCTGTCTTCTTCGGCCTTTCCGGCACGGGCAAGACGACGCTTTCGGCCGATCCAGCCCGCACGCTGATCGGCGATGACGAGCACGGCTGGAGCGAAAACGGCATCTTCAACTTCGAAGGCGGCTGCTACGCCAAGACCATTCGTCTCTCGGCCGAAGCCGAGCCGGAAATCTATGCGACGACGCAGCGCTTCGGCACCGTGCTCGAAAACGTCGTGCTGAACGAACGTCGCGAGCCGGATTTCGACGACGGATCGCTGACCGAGAACACCCGCTGCGCCTACCCGATGGATTTCATCCCGAACGCCTCGGAAACGGGCCGGGCCGGCCATCCGAAGACGATCATCATGCTGACCGCCGATGCCTTCGGTGTCATGCCGCCGATCGCGCGTTTGACGCCCGATCAGGCGATGTATCACTTCCTTTCCGGCTACACCGCCAAGGTGGCCGGTACCGAAAAGGGTGTCGTCGAGCCGGAAGCGACCTTCTCCACCTGCTTCGGCGCGCCATTCATGCCGCGCCACCCGGCCGAATACGGCAACCTGCTCAAGGATCTGATCGGCCGCCACGGCGTCGAATGCTGGCTCGTCAATACCGGCTGGACCGGCGGCGCCTACGGCACCGGCAAGCGCATGCCGATCAAGGCGACGCGCGCGCTTCTGGCCGCCGCCCTGAGCGGCGAGCTCGGCCAGGTCGAATTCCGTGCGGATCCGAATTTCGGCTTCGCCGTGCCGGTCTCCGTCAACGGCGTCGACGGCGGCATTCTCGATCCGCGCTCGACCTGGGCCGACAAGGCGGCCTATGACGCGCAGGCCGAAAAGCTGGTCTCGATGTTCATTGCCAACTTCGCCAAGTTCGAGGGTCATGTCGATGGCGGCGTCCGCGACGCGGCTCCCGGCGTGAAGGTCGCAGCCGAATAACAGGAAAAATCCCTGACTCACGTGAAACCCGGCATCGCAGGATTGCCGGGTTTTCGCTTTGACGACCGATATTTTCAATTCATTGCCGATATGAGATAGAACGCCGCATGGCCAGCGACGCGCTCTACATCGATGACAGGATTACCATCGCGGGATGGGAGCTGACGGAACAGTTCGTTCTGGCGGGCGGTCCCGGCGGGCAAAACGTCAACAAGGTCTCAACCGCAGTCCAGCTGTTCTACAACATTGCGAATTCGCCCTCCCTCAATGAGCGCGTCAAGGCCAATGCGATCAAACTCGCCGGCCGACGTTTGTCGAAGGAGGGCGTGCTGATGATCGAGGCGAGCCGCTTTCGCAGTCAGGACCGCAACCGCGAGGATGCGCGCGAGCGGCTGAAGGAACTGATTCTGGAGGCCGCCAAGCCGCCACCGCCGCCGCGCAAGAAGACCAAGCCGACCAAGGGCTCGGTCGAGCGCCGCCTGAAGGAAAAATCCGGCCGCTCGGAAGTCAAGAAAATGCGCGGCCGCCCTGGCGGCGATTGATATGCCTGAGCTCCTGAACGGCATCCGCCATCTCCCCGGCTATCTCGATCGCGCCCGCCAGGAAGCCCTGGTCGAGGCGATCCGCGCGGTCGTCGCCGAAGCGCCGCTCTATGTGCCTGCCATGCCGGGCACCGGCAAGCCGATGTCCGTGCGGATGACCAATTGCGGGCCGCTCGGCTGGGTGACGGACAAGGAGCGCGGCTATCGGTATCAGTCGACGCATCCGGCAACCGGCAGGCCTTGGCCTGATATGCCGCAGCAGCTGCTCGACATCTGGAACGATGTGTCAGGCTACGACAAGCCACCCGAGGCCTGCCTCGTCAATTTCTACTCCGACGACGCCCGCATGGGCCTGCATCAGGACAAGGACGAGCAGGATCTTCAGGCGCCTGTCGTCTCGGTCTCGCTCGGCAACAGCTGCCTCTTCCGCATCGGCGGTCTCAATCGCAATGATAGCACGCTATCCGTCAAGCTTTCGAGCGGCGATCTGGTCGTGCTGGGCGGCGAGGGGAGGCTTTGTTTCCATGGCGTCGACCGCATCCATCCGGCGACCTCGACGCTGCTGAAAAATGGCGGCCGCATCAATCTCACGCTGCGCCGCGTCAGTCCTTCGGTCTGATATCCGGAATATGATCGCCTGCTATAGTTTTCGCAGCGCGACCTGCTCGATCAGATGATCCTTGCCCTTTTTCAGGATCAGATCGGCGCGCGGCCGCGTCGGCAGGATGTTCTGGCGCAGGTTTTTCAGGTTGATGTTCGTCCAGAGATCCTCGGCGATTTCAAGCGCCTCCGCGTCGGTGATCGAGGCGTAGCGATGGAAATAGGAGTTCGGATCGCGGAAGGCGGTCTCCCGCAGACGCATGAAGCGCGTGACGTACCAGTTGTGGATCTGGTTTTCCGCGGCATCGATATAGATCGAGAAGTCGAAGAAGTCGGACACCATCGGCACGATCTTGCCGTCGGCCGGCAGGTCGCGCGATTGCAGCACGTTGATGCCTTCGAAGATCAGAATGTCGGGCCGGTCGACGATCTTGTACTCGTCGGGCAGCACATCATAGACGAGATGCGAATAACTGGGCGCCTTCACATCCGGCCGCCCGGCCTTGATCGCCGAGAGGAAGCGCAAAATGGCGCCGGTGTCGTAGCTTTCCGGGAAACCCTTGCGCTGCATCAGTTTTTTTCGCTGCAGCTCGGTGTTCGAATAAAGGAAGCCGTCGGTGGTGATGAGATCGACCTTTGGGCTGGAAGGCCAGCGTCCCAGGAGCTCCTTGAGGATACGCGCCGTGGTCGATTTTCCCACCGCGACCGAACCGGCGATACCGATGACGAAAGGGGTCTTCGTCACATCGGACAGGCTGAGAAAGCGGTTGCGCTGCTCGAACAGCATCTGCGAGGATTCGACATGCGCCGAAAGCAGCCGCGACAGCGAGAGATAGATGCGCCTGACTTCCTTGAGATCGATCGGGTCGCCCATCGAGCGCAGTCGGTTGACTTCGTCGCCGGTCAGCGTCAGCGGCGTATCGGCCCGGAATTTCGCCCATTGTTCGGAGGAGAAGAAATGGTAGGGCGAATAGGATTCCGACTGGAAGTGATCCAACGTTTCCGGCACCCCGATAATCTCAGTCGCGATACTCATGAACTCTGCCGGCTGGCCTTTTCCTTGAGGCCGGACTGCGCGGTTCTGCGCTCGAGTTCGGCCATGACATTCTCTAACGGTATTTCAGCAATCTTCAATACGACCAATAGGTGATAGAGCACATCGGCGGCCTCATAGGTCAGATTGTCGCGGTCGCCGGTCACCGCCGCCATCACGGCTTCGATCGCTTCTTCGCCGAGCTTCTTTGCCGCTTTCGGCTGGCCGGCGGCCACGAGCTTGGCTGTCCAGGATTGCTCCGGCGAGGCTTTCGACCGCTCTGCGACAATGCTTTCGAGATCGGAAAGGGAAAATCCGCTCATAGGTCCGCTTTCAAGGTTCAGTCGAGACGCATGTCGATGCCGCACTTCGACATATAGTGCTTCGCCTCGCTGACGGAATAGGTGCCGAAATGGAAGATCGACGCGGCGAGCACGGCATTGGCATGGCCCTCCTTCACCCCGGCGACCAGATCGTCGAGATCGCCGACTCCGCCCGACGCGATCACCGGCACACGCACCGCATCGGCGATCGCCCGCGTCAGTTCCAGATCGTAGCCGACCTTGGTGCCGTCGCGATCCATCGAGGTGACCAGCAACTCGCCGGCGCCGCGCGCCACCATCTTCTGGGCGAATTCGACGGCATCGATGCCGGTCGCGTTGCGGCCGCCATGCGTATAGATTTCCCAGGCGCTGAGATTGTCGCCGCCGACCGCCTGCGTGCGCCGGCGCTTGGCGTCGATCGAAACGACGATGCACTGGTCGCCGAACTTGTCGGCGGCTTCAGCGACGAAGTCGGGATTGCTGACGGCTGCCGAATTGATCGACACCTTGTCGGCGCCGCACAGCAAAAGCTTGCGGATATCGGCGATAGCACGCACGCCGCCACCGACCGTCAGCGGCATGAAGCATTGGTCGGCCGTGCGCGACACGACATCGAAGATCGTCTCGCGATTGTCCGAGGAGGCGGTGATGTCGAGGAAGCAGAGTTCGTCGGCGCCGGCCGCATCATAGGCCTTCGCCGCTTCGACGGGATCGCCGGCATCGACGAGGTTGAGGAAGTTGACACCCTTGACGACGCGGCCGTCCTTGACGTCGAGGCAGGGGATGACACGGGCCTTGAGGGTCATTTACGCGGTCTCCTTCGCCCGGGCCGCTTTGATCAGCGCCAGCGCTTCCTTGGGATCGATACGGCCGTCATAAAGGGCACGGCCCGAGATCGCCCCTTCCAGCTTGCGTGCATCGGGTTCCAGCATGCGTCTGACATCGTCGAGCGAGGCAAGGCCGCCCGAGGCGATGACGGGAATGGAGACGGCATCGGCAAGCTCCAGCGTCGAGCTCCAGTTGATACCGGTCAGGATGCCGTCGCGGTCGATATCGGTATAGATGATCGCGCTAACGCCGGCGCCCTCGAATTTCCTGGCGAGCTCGACGATGCCGAGTTCGGAGGCCTCCGCCCAACCCTCGACGGCCACTTTGCCGCCCTTGGCGTCGATGCCGACGGCGACATGACCAGGAAATTTCCGGCAGGCTTCGATGACCAAAGCCGGATTTCTGACCGCGACGGTGCCAAGAATGACGCGCCGCAGCCCGCGCGACAGCCAGGCCTCGATATGATCGAGTGTGCGGATGCCGCCGCCGAGCTGCACCGGATTGTCAGTTGCCTTCAGGATCGCCTCGACGGCATCGCCATTAGCCGAATGTCCCGCGAAAGCGCCGTCGAGATCGACCACATGCAGCCATTCGAAACCCTGGTCTTCGAAGGATCTCGCCTGGGCGGCCGGATCGGTGTTGTAGACCGTCGCCTGTTGCATGTCGCCGAGCTTCAGGCGGACGCATTGGCCGCCCTTCAGGTCGATCGCGGGAAAAAGGATCATGTCGTCTTACGTCCGTAGAGTGGTCGGTACCATCAGCGCATTCCACGCATCTACGATATCCGAGCGGAAAAAGACAGCGGCAATGGTGGCCGCGCCGAAAAGCAGAAGAAGCAGCAGGGTGACGGTAAAGCCGGCGCGGACCTGGCGCCAAAAGCCGAGGCGCTTCTTCATCGACTTCTCGATCTCGCGCACCCGGCGAAGCGCATCGCTGTTGACGGCGGCAAGCCGGATCTCGGGCTCCATCGCCTCCACATAGGTCTCGGCATAGCTCGAAAGAATCTGCGAGGCGCGGTCGCGCAGCGTGTTGCGCAGATCGGTCGAGAGATAATTGCTATTGACGGCAGCAAGCTCGGCCTCGTTGGGCGAACGGCCGGCATTGCGTTTGCGATGGCTGAGGACGAAATCGCGCTTTTGCCTCTCGTAGAGTGCATAGGCAAGCAGACCGATCAGATCGTCCTCGCCTTCGATATAGAATTCCAGCACGGCCTCGGCGATATCGCCGGCGCTGATGCCGTTGGCGCGCAGCTGGGAATTCTCGTTGCCGGCAAGGAATTCATGGATCATCGGTCCAGCCTTTCTTTCAATGCCTTGGCTGCATTGGAAAGCGCTTTTTTATGGATGGTTTCGTCGACACGGCGAATGATCGTTCCGTCGGGAAGCCGGATGTCAGAGAAGGGAGGCAGGCCCTCGCGGGATGGCCGCAGCGTATAGAACATCTTGCCTGATTTCCGTGAAGCCGGCATCGAGCGCACTCCTGTTCCGCCATTTCCATAAAGGGAAAATAAGGCGGCGGTATTACGGATTCCAGCGCAGGAAATTGGCGATCAACGCCAGGCCAAGCTTCTGGCTCTTTTCCGGATGAAACTGTGCCCCGGCCATGTTGTCGCGCCCGACGAGGGCGGTCATCGGGCCGCCATAGTCGACGGTCGCGATGACATCGTCGGAATTCTGGGCGGCAAGATGGTAGGAGTGGACAAAATAGGCATGCAGTCCCTGCGGCCCGGTCGGAATACCGTCGAACAGCGGGTGTTCGCGCTTCAGGTCGAGCGTGTTCCAGCCAATCTGCGGGATCTTGAGCGTGGGATCGCTGGGGGTCATCTCGACGACGTCGCCGGGAATCCAGCCGAAACCGTTAGTCACGGTCTTCTCGAGGCCGCGCGAGGACATGAGCTGCATGCCGACGCAGATGCCGAGGAACGGCCGCGCCTTCTTCTCGACGGCCTCGATCAGCACCTCGGCCATATCAGGTACGGCATCGAGGCCGTGGCGGCAGTCGGCATAGGCGCCGACGCCGGGAAGCACGATGCGGTCGGCCGCGGCAACATTCTCCGCCTTGTCGGTGAGATCGATATGCGCGTCGATGCCCGCCTCACGGGCGGCACGCTCGAAAGCCTTGGTCGCCGAGCGCAGGTTGCCGGAACCATAGTCGATAATCGCGACGCGCATCGTCAGCGTCCTCCATCAAAACCGAAAAGACCGAGCGAGGTAGCATGGCCGTGGCGGCCGTCCGGGTGGGATTTGTTCTCCCAGGCCGGCGCCGCTGCGCCGTCACGCTCCGCAATGTTTGCCCTGTCCGAGAAATAGACCTGCTCGGCAATGCCGATCGTATCGGCCGCAATGAGCGCCTCTTCGTTCCAACCCTTGGCGGCAAGGCTGCGGACACGGAAATACTGACCCTCGAGGCCGACCAGTATATTCACGCCCAGCATGATTGCCGCTCCTGCCGGCCAGAGGCCCGGCTCATCCATCAGTGCACCGCCCACTGCCTGCAGCAGAAAAGCTGCGACAGCATGCAGCCATAACCGGTGAACCAGCAGCCATGGCCACGGGAAGAGGAAGCCGAGGAACGTGAAGCCGTCGCGGATGGTTCGCGTCTCGTCAGCAGGCGCATTCGTACCGCCGGGCGGCGTCAGGAAAATATAGCTCGATGTCATTGTCGCCACTCCCTTGAGGGGCTCAGACGAGCGTACCCTTCGTCGAGGGAACACGGCCCGCCTGTCTCGGATCGATCTCTGTCGCCGTGCGCAATGCGCGGGCAACGGCCTTAAAGCATGTCTCGGCAATATGGTGGTTGTTGGCGCCATAGTGGTTGAGAATATGCAAGGTGATGCCGGCATTCTGGGCGAGCGCTTGGAAGAATTCGCGCACGAGCTCGGTATCGAAGGTGCCGATCTTCGGCGCGCTGAAGGCGACGTTCCAGACGAGGAACGGCCGGCCGGAAAGATCGACCGCGGCCTTGGTCATCGTCTCGTCCATGGCAAGATCGATCGAAGCGTAACGCGTGATGCCGCGCCGGTCGCCAAGCGCCTTGGAGATCGCCTGGCCGATCGCGATACCTGTATCCTCGACGGTGTGGTGGTCGTCGATATGCAGGTCGCCCTGGGATTCGATTTCCATATCGATGAGGGAATGTCGCGAAAGCTGATCGAGCATGTGATCGAAGAAGCCGACGCCCGTCGAAATCTTCGATTTGCCGGTGCCGTCGAGATTGACGGAAACGGAAATCGAGGTCTCGTTGGTCTTGCGGGAAACGCTGCCCGTGCGGCTTGCTGCGGTCTCGGCCATATGGCCCTCCATCGGGAATAAGGCCGTTCCTTATCAGGCGCATGGGGAAATATCCAGAAGCCGGGGAAGAGAAAAGCCGGCCCATTTGCAATCGGCTCCGGCCCACTTACATAGGGTTCAACAAGGCCGGCATGCGGTCTAGAGGAACGGCCCGCGTAATGGGCAGACAGGTGTTTTATGACAACAATCATTACAGTTCGAAAAGGCGGTAAAGTAGTGATGGCGGGTGATGGCCAGGTGAGCCTCGGCCAGACCGTCATGAAGGGCAATGCCCGCAAGGTTCGCCGCATCGGCAAGGGCGAAGTCATCGCCGGTTTCGCCGGCGCTACCGCCGATGCCTTTACCCTGCTCGAAAGGCTGGAAAAGAAGCTGGAGCAATATCCCAGCCAGCTGATGCGCGCTGCCGTCGAGCTCGCCAAGGACTGGCGCACGGACAAGTACCTGCGCAATCTCGAAGCCATGATGCTCGTCGCTGACAAGTCGATCACGCTCGCGATCACCGGCAATGGCGACGTTCTGGAACCGGAACATGGCACGACGGCGATCGGTTCCGGCGGCAATTTTGCCCTCGCGGCCGCCCTCGCACTGATGGATAGCGACAAATCCGCCGAAGAAATCGCCCGCCGCGCCCTCGATATCGCCGCCGACATCTGCGTCTACACGAACCACAATGTTGTGGTGGAATCGCTGGATGCCGAAGGCTGAACCCTATGCCTTCCGGCCACTTGCCGCGGTTGACCTGCCGCTCCTCGCCAAATGGCTGGAGAGCCGGCATGTCAGGCGCTGGTGGGGCAATCCGGCCAAGGCGCTGGCTTCGATGGAAGAGCATATCGATGCGGCGTCCGTCTCGTGCTTCATGGTCGCGCTTGACGGAAAGGACTTCGCCTTTATTCAAGCGGCCGATCTCGACGACGAGGACGATGAAGCGCTCGCCGGTCAGCCGAAGGGCACCTATGGCATCGATCAGTTCATCGGCGTCGAGGAACTCGCGGGCAAGGGTCATGGACCGGCCTTTATGATAGAGTTCTGCAATATGCTCTTTGCAAAGGGCGCGCAGCGGATCCTCGTCGATCCGCATCCGGATAATGCATTCGCAATCAGAGCCTATACCAAGGCGGGCTTTCAAGGACTTGGCGAAACAACGACGAATTACGGCCGGGCGCTGTTGATGGCCCTGGACCGCCAGGAGAATAACACCCAATGACGACTTTTTCCCCCCGCGAGATCGTTTCCGAACTCGACCGCTACATCATCGGCCAGCATGATGCCAAACGCGCCGTCGCGATTGCGCTGCGCAATCGCTGGCGCCGCCAGCAGCTCGACCCGAGCCTGCGCGACGAAGTCATGCCGAAGAATATCTTGATGATCGGCCCGACCGGCGTCGGCAAGACCGAGATCTCCCGCCGTCTGGCAAAGCTCGCCGGCGCACCCTTCATCAAGGTCGAGGCCACCAAGTTCACCGAAGTCGGCTATGTCGGCCGCGATGTCGAGCAGATCATCCGCGACCTCGTCGAAGTGGGCATCGGCCTGGTGCGCGAGAAGAAGCGGGCCGAGGTACAGGCGAAGGCCCATGTGAGCGCCGAGGAACGCGTTCTCGATGCGCTGGTCGGCGCGACAGCGTCGCCCGCCACGCGCGAAAGCTTCCGCAAGAAGCTCAGGGACGGCGAACTCGACGACAAGGAAATCGATATCGAGGTGGCCGATGCCGGCTCCGGCATGGGCGGCTTCGAAATTCCAGGCATGCCGGGCGCCAATATCGGCGTGCTGAACCTGTCGGAAATGTTCGGCAAGGCAATGGGCGGCCGCACCAAGAAGGTCCGCACGACGGTCAAGGCCTCCTACACCGATCTGATCCGCGACGAATCCGACAAGCTGATCGACAACGAGGTGATCCAGCGCGAGGCCGTTCGCTCCACCGAGAATGACGGCATAGTCTTCCTCGACGAAATCGACAAGATTGCAGCCCGCGACGGCGGCATGGGCGCCGGCGTTTCGCGCGAAGGCGTCCAGCGTGACCTGCTGCCGCTGGTCGAAGGCACGACGGTTTCGACCAAGTACGGACCGGTCAAGACGGACCATATCCTCTTCATCGCTTCCGGCGCCTTCCACGTCTCCAAGCCCTCGGATCTTCTCCCCGAGCTGCAGGGCCGTCTGCCGATCCGCGTCGAACTGCGTCCGCTGAACAAGGAAGATTTCCGCCGGATCCTGACCGAAACGGAAGCGAGCCTCATCCGCCAGTACCGCGCGCTGATGGAGACGGAAAGCCTGAGCCTCGATTTCACCGACGACGCGATCGACGCGCTCGCCGATGTCGCCGTGCATCTGAACTCCTCCGTCGAAAACATCGGCGCTCGCCGTCTGCAGACGGTGATGGAGCGGGTCCTGGACGATATTTCCTACAACGCGCCGGATCGGGGTGGGACGGCAGTCACGATCGATGCCGCTTATGTGCGCGAACATGTCGGCGATCTCGCCCAGAATACGGATCTCTCGCGCTTCATCCTGTGATATCGGCGCACCGCTTCATGCCTTTCCCGGTATGAATGACGGATTGTGACGAACTCAACCCTCGACAGCGGGCCTTTTACTTTCTAGTGAAGGCCCGTTTTGTTTTCCGCTCCGGCTTTATTCGGCCAAGATTCTGGTCCAGTCAGCCGCATCGCGAACAGGACGATGAACGGACGGGATAGCGGATCGTGCGACGCCTTTTGACAAGCCTTATGATTGCCGTTGCCCTGGTGAATTCGGCGCCCGCTTTCGCAATGCAGACTGTGCCGGCGGGCAACCGTCATGCCGAGCAGCCCGATATCCCCGGCGCTTCTGTCAGGCGTACCAAGGGCACCAAGAGCAGCTTCGATGGGAAATACGAAAAGGTCCACGATCTTCTCGCGACCGATCACGAGCTGATGGCCAAGATCCGCAAGGTCTCCAGCGCCTACGGCATCAACCCCATCCACGTCATCGGCGCGATCGTCGGCGAACATACCTATAATGTCGACGCCTACGACCGGCTGCAGGCCTATTACGTCAAGGCCGCCTCCTATGCCGGAGAAAGCTTCCGCTTCGCCTATGACGGCGAAAACGTCGACGATTTCGTCGCACGGCCGCAATTCGCTGCGTGCAAGGGCAAGAGTGATTCCTACACGCTCTGGTCCTGCCGGGAAGACATCTGGGAAAGCGATTTCCGTGGCAAGACCGTGGGCGGCGAGAGCTTCCCGAACAACCGCTTCAGCGCGGTCTTCTTCCAGCCCTTCTATGCCGGCCAGACCTTTGGTCTCGGCCAGGTCAACCCGCTGACGGCGCTGATGCTCTCCGATCTCGTCAGCCGCGTGTCGGGCTATCCCAAGCTCAACGAGAAGAATGCCGGCGCGGTCTACAAGGCCATCATGGATCCCGACATCTCGCTTGCCTTCGTCGCGGCCTCGATCCGCACGTCGATCGACGATTATAAGGAGATTGCCGGCATGGATATTTCAGGCAATCCCGGCCTGACGGCGACGCTTTATAATGTCGGCAACTCACGTCAGCGTGCCGCTGCTCTGGCCGCGAAGAACCGCTCTGGCGGCGCGACGGTCTGGCCGGAGGAGAATTATTACGGCTGGCTGATCAACGACAAGCTGGACGAGCTCAAGGGCCTGCTCTAGCTTTAAGCTTGCCGGGAAGGCGCCGATCTTCCCCGAAAGGCTTTGATGATGGACATGCGTCCTGATCCCTTCGTTCCGCCGGCACCGTTGCCACGCACAGTGCCGCCGAGCCGGTTGGAAATCATCCGCATCATCCTGCGTAACCCGCTCGAACTCTGGGGCGAGCCGTCCTATACGCTGCCCTGGATCCGCACCAGTTTCTTCGGCCAGCGGACGCTGATCGTCAACGATCCCGGCCTCATCAAGCATGTGCTGGTCGACAACGCCAATAACTACCGCATGTCGGATATTCGCCAGCTCGTCCTGCGTCCGATCCTCCGCGACGGTCTTCTGACCGCCGAAGGTCTCGTCTGGAAGAGATCACGCAAGGCGGTGGCGCCTGTTTTCACGCCCCGTCATGCCCAAGGCTTCGCCGGGCAAATGCTGCGCCAGTCCGAAGACTATGCCCGCAAATATGAGAGTGCGGCTGAGGCAGGCGCAATTTTCGATATCAGCACCGATATGACCGAACTGACTTTCGCGATTCTTGCGGAGACCTTGTTCTCCGGTGAAATCGTCACCTCGAGCGGCCATTTCGCCGATGATGTCAATGAACTCCTGCATCGTATGGGTCGCATCGATCCGATGGATCTGATGCGCGCACCGTCCTGGGTTCCACGTGTGACACGCATCGGCGGTCAGAAAGTGCTGGAGAAATTCCGCTCCATCGTGCGCGACACGATGGATATGCGGCTCGCAAAGATGAAGACGAATCGCAGCACCGCACCTCAGGATTTCCTGACACTGCTGCTGGAGCAGACAGGCCCCGACGGGCTGACGAAAGACGAGATCGAAGACAATATTCTGACTTTCATCGGTGCGGGGCATGAGACCACGGCGCGGGCCTTGGCCTGGACGTTGTATTGCGTATCGAACAGTCCGCATATCCGCGAGGCGATGGAACAGGAAATCGACGCGGTGCTCGCCACGGGAGCCGAGCCTGTGGAATGGCTGGATATGATGCCGCAGACGCGCGCCGCCTTCGAGGAGGCTTTGCGCCTCTATCCGCCGGCGCCATCCATCAATCGTGCCGCCATATCGGATGATTCCTGGACGAGCGCCAAGGGCGAACGGGTCGAGATCGAGACCGATGTCACCGTGCTCATCATGCCCTGGACGCTGCATCGCCACGAACGCTACTGGGACAGGCCGCGTGCCTATCTGCCCGAACGCTTCCTTCCGGAAAATCGCGGCTCCATCGGACGCTTCCAGTTCCTGCCCTTCGGCGCCGGACCGCGTGTCTGCATCGGTGCGACCTTTGCGCTTCAGGAAGCGGTGATTGCCCTTGCCGTCCTGATGCGCCGCTATCGATTCGATTCCATCGATCAGACGAATCCGTGGCCGGTGCAGAAACTGACGACACAGCCGCAGAATGGACTGCCGATGCGCGTGACGCGGCGCATAATTTCCAGAATGGCATAAATCTTTCTAATTATTGCGGAATTGACTATGAATGAAAGCCGGGCAAAGTGGCAGCATTCAAAGTCGTCGCCAGGGAGAATCTCGCATGAGCCGCATTGATAAGAACGGTCTTGCCATCGAAGCCGTCCTTCACGATTTCCTCGTCAAGGAGGTACTGCCGGGCCTGGCGGTCGATGCGGACAAGTTCTTTGTCGATTTTTCGGCGATCGTCCACGATCTCACCCCGAAAAACCGGGCGCTGCTCGCCAAACGCGACGACCTGCAGGCAAAGATCGACGACTGGTATCGCCGCCACGGCGCCCCGGCGGATATGGACGAATACCAGTCCTTCCTCCGCGAAATCGGCTATCTCCTGCCGGAGGGTTCGGATTTCCAGGTCTCGACGCAAAACGTCGATCCCGAAATCGCCTCGATCGCCGGCCCGCAGCTCGTTGTTCCCGTCATGAACGCCCGCTATGCCTTGAACGCCGCCAATGCCCGCTGGGGTTCGCTCTACGATGCGCTCTACGGCACGGACGCCATTCCCGAGGGCGACGGCGCCGAAAAGGGCAAGGGCTACAATCCGAAACGCGGCGAGAAGGTCATCGCCTGGGTGCGCGATTTCCTCGATACATCGGTGCCGCTGCAAGATTGGCGCTGGAAGGACGTCGGAAGCTTCGCCGTCAAGGATGGGGAGCTCGTGGTCAGATCGATCGACGGCGAGCGGGTAGCGCTCGGGGAGAGCGGGCATTTCGCGGGCTATCGCGGCGATGCCGCCGCTCCCACGCATATTCTCCTGAAAAACAATGGCATTCACATCGACATCGTCATCGATGCGACGACGCCGATCGGCAAGGCCGATCCGGCTCATATCTCCGATGTCTGGCTGGAATCGGCGATCACCACGATCATGGACTGCGAAGATTCGATTGCCGCTGTCGATGCCGAGGACAAGGTCGTCGTCTATCGCAACTGGCTCGGCCTGATGAAGGGCGATCTGCAAGAAGAAGTGGCAAAGGGTGGAACGAGCTTCATCCGCAAGCTCAACCCGGATCTGGACTATACCGGCCCGGATGGCACCGCCTTTGAGGTGCACCGCCGCTCGCTGATGCTGGTTCGCAATGTCGGCCATCTCATGACCAATCCTGCCATCCTCGACCGCAACGGCAATGAAGTGCCGGAAGGCATCATCGATGCTGTCGTCACCGGCCTGATTGCGCTTTACGATATCGGCCCGGCCGGCCGGAAGAAGAATTCCCGCACCGGCTCCATGTATGTGGTTAAGCCGAAGATGCATGGGCCCGAAGAGGTCGCCTTCGCCGTCGAGATCTTCTCGCGGGTCGAAGATGCGCTCGGCATGGCGCGCAACACCATCAAAATGGGCATCATGGACGAGGAGCGCCGCACGACCGTCAATCTCAAGGAGTGCATCCGCGCCGCCCGCGAGCGTGTCGTCTTCATCAATACCGGTTTCCTCGACCGCACCGGCGACGAGATCCACACCTCGATGGAAGCCGGCCCGATGATTCGCAAGGGCGACATGCGCCAGGCGGCCTGGATTTCAGCCTATGAGAGTTGGAACGTCGACATCGGCCTCGAATGCGGCCTCTCCGGCCATGCCCAGATCGGCAAGGGCATGTGGGCCATGCCGGACCTTATGGCGGCGATGCTGGAACAGAAGATCGCCCATCCGAAGGCCGGCGCCAACACGGCCTGGGTGCCGTCGCCGACGGCGGCGACCCTGCATGCCACCCATTATCATCGCGTCAATGTCGCCAGGGTCCAGCAGGGGTTGAAGGATCGCGCCCGTGCCAAACTATCCGACATCCTCTCCGTCCCGGTCGCCGTACGGCCGAACTGGACGCCGGAGGAGATCCAGCGCGAACTCGACAACAATGCCCAGGGCATCCTGGGTTATGTCGTTCGCTGGATCGACCAGGGCGTCGGCTGCTCGAAAGTACCCGACATCAACAATATCGGCCTGATGGAAGATCGCGCCACATTGCGCATCTCGGCCCAGCACATGGCGAACTGGTTGCACCACAAGGTTGTCACCGAGGTTCAGATCGTCGAGACGATGAAGCGCATGGCCGCTGTCGTCGACCGACAGAATGCGTCGGACCCTGCATACCAGCCGATGGCTGGCAATTTCGATGATTCGATCGCCTTCCAGGCCGCCCTCGATCTCGTCGTGAAGGGCAGGGAGCAGCCGAACGGCTACACCGAGCCGGTGCTTCACCGCCGCCGCCTCGAGCTCAAGGCGAAGCAGTACGCATGACGGAGAAGACGAAAAGGCCGCCAGGACGATAGTCCGGCGGCCTTTTTTATACCGAATTCGGTATCTAGCTTACTGGATGACGATGACCTTGGAGGTCGCCTTACCGGGACGGACGCGGCTATAGAGGTCGATGACGTCCTGGTTCATCAGGCGAATGCAGCCCGAGGAAGCGGCGGTGCCGATCGAAGCCCATTCCGGCGTGCCGTGCAGGCGGAAGAGCGTGTCCTTGCCGTCCTCGTTGAAGAGATACATGGCGCGCGCGCCGAGCGGATTGCTGAGGCCTGGACCCATGCCGTCTTCGACGTATTTGGCGACATCGGGACGGCGGACAGCCATTTCCTTCGGCGGGTGCCAGGTCGGCCATTCCTGCTTCCAGGCGACGTAGGCGGTGCCGGCCCATGCGAAGCCCTGCTTGCCGACGCCGATGCCGTAGCGCATCGCCTTACCGTTGGCCAGGATGTAATAGAGGAAGCGCTCGCGCGTGTTGACGATGATCGTTCCGGGGCGCTCGGTGGTCTGGTAGCTGACGGTCTGACGGCGGAACTGCGGCTTGACCCTGTCGATCGGGATTGCCGGCAGGGAGTATCCGGCATCCTTCGTCACGCCGTAGGCGTCATTGAAGATCTGCGCTGTCTGGACCGTCGGGCCCGCGCCCTTGTCGTCAACGGATGCACTGTCTGATGTCGTGGAGCAACCGGCCAGGGCGAGCGTCGCCAGCAGGCCAAATACAGGGAAGGCATTGCGGATGCGCATAGATGACTCTTGAAGTTTTGGGGCAAGGAGAACGGTCTTTCGACCATCGTTGATTATGGTTTATTTTCGATTAACTTGCGCTTTGCAAGACTACTGCAGTGCGACAAATCCCTCTGCCGCGCAAATTAGAAGCGCATGGTTTTTTTGCAACAACACGCCAGACCCTACGATGGTTATCCATGACGATTTTGAGCGTTTACAATAACAATCCGTTAATCGATGGCCGGCAATCGGACAGAGCCATGATGGTGCGGCGCGGAACACAGATATTGTTGCATGAAATGCGCCACGCGGTGCTGCCTGAACTGCCGCTTGCGAGCGGCCGCCGTGCCGATCTGATCACTCTTTCGGAAAAGGGCGAGGTCTGGATCATCGAAATCAAGACATCGATCGAGGATTTCAGGGTGGATCGCAAATGGCCGGAATACAGGGCGCATTGCGATCGTCTGTTCTTCGCGACTCACAAGGATGTGCCGCTGGACATCTTTCCCGAGGAATGCGGGCTTTTCCTTTCGGACGGTTATGGCGCCCACGTGATTCGCGAGGCGCCGGAACACCGCATGGCCCCTGCCACGCGCAAGTCCGTCACGCTCAATTTCTCGCGGGCCGCCGCCCAAAGGCTCATGATGGCCGAATGGGCGAATGGGAAACCGTTCGATGTGGATGATGTCTGATGCTGGCGCGCCAGTTTATTTCGGCGCGCGTTTGGCAAGGATGCGCTGCAGGGTCCGCCGATGCATGTTGAGCCGGCGCGCGGTTTCGGAGACGTTGCGCTCGCACATTTCATAGACCCGCTGGATATGTTCCCAGCGCACGCGGTCGGCCGACATCGGATTTTCCGGAAGCTCCGCCTTTTCGCCGGGGCGCTGCGTCAGCGCCGAGAAGACGTCGTCGGCATCCGCCGGCTTTGCAAGATAGTCGACGGCGCCGAGCTTCACGGCGGTTACCGCCGTTGCGATATTGCCGTAGCCGGTCAGCACGATGATTCTGGTGTCGTCGCGCCGCTGGCGGATCGCTTCGATGACGTCGAGCCCGTTGCCGTCGCCGAGCCGAAGATCGACCACCGCATATTTCGGCGGCCGGCCCTTCGATTTCGCAACGCCTTCCGCCACTGATTCGGCCGTCTCCACCTGGAAGCCCCGCGTTTCCATCGCCCGCGCCAGCCGGCGCAGGAACGGCCCGTCATCGTCGACGATCAGCAGGCTGGCATCGGGACCGATATGGTCTTCATCCGACGCGGCGAAATTTTCATGGTTCTGTTCTGTCATCGTCTCGTCCTGGCGGTTGAGCGCCGTTCTCGGTCAGCCGCAATTTCTACTTATGCCCATAACCTCATTTTGTCGAATTTGCGTCGATCAGCATGCGCGGCCATTCGATGCGGATGCGGGCACCAGCACTTTCCGGGTCGCGGTTCTCGAAAATCAGCGATGCGCCCGAGCGTTCCAGCAGTGTCTTGGCGATGAAAAGCCCGAGGCCGAGGCCTCCGGCCGTATCTTCCTTCTGCCGCCGGGTCACATAGGGTTCGCCGATTCGCGTCAGAATGTCGGGCGCATAACCGTTGCCGTCGTCCTCGATGACGATCAGCACTTTGTCGTGATCGTGCTCGACCGTGACGGTCACTTTCTCCCTGGCATAGTCGACGGCATTTTCAATGAGGTTGCCGAGCCCGTACATGATGCCGGCATTGCGGTCGGTCACCGGCTCGCTCTTGCGCGGGCTCTTTTCGATGAGCTCGAGCGTGATGCCGAATTCCCGGTGCGGCGCGACGATCTCCTCGATCATCGAGGACAGCGGCAATCGGCGCATATGCGCTTCGCCTTCGGAGGAAAGCGTCGTCAGCCGCCGCAGAATGTCACGGCAGCGTTCGCTCTGGCTGCGCAGCAGCATGACGTCTTCACGGAAACGGTCGTCGTCCTTGAGTTCCCGTTCCATTTCCTTGGCGACGACGCTGATCGTCGCAAGCGGCGTGCCGAGTTCGTGTGCGGCGGCCGCGGCAAGCCCATCGAGCTGCGAAAGGTGCTTTTCCCGCTGCAGCACCAGTTCGGTCGCCGCCAGCGCATCGGCAAGCTGGCTCGCCTCCATCGAGACGCGATAGGCATAGAAGGCCGCAAACGCCATTGTCGAGGCGATCGAACACCAGACGCCGAACTGCATGACATTGTGCACGTTGATCTCGACCCCGTCGAACCAGGGCAGCGGGAAGGGCGAAAAGGCAAGCACCGTAATGCAGACCATCGCAAAGGCGATCAGCGCGGTGCTGTAGCGGATCGGCTGCGAGGCAAAGGAGATGATGACGGGCACGCAGACGAGTGCCGCGAAGGGGTTGGCAAGGCCGCCGGTGATGAAGAGCAGCGCGCAGAGCTGCAGGAGATCGAAGCCAAGCAGCGCAAAGGCGGCCAGCGGCTCCAGTCGGTGCGTCGTCGGGTAGCGGATCGTCAGATAGAAATTCACCCAGGCAAGGGCGGCGATCAGCGAGGAGCTCGCAACCAGCGGCAAGGGAAATTTCAGCCAGAAGGCAACGATGAACACCGTCAGCGCCTGCCCGCCGACGGCGAGCCAGCGCAATCGCACCAGCGTCTGCAGGCGCAGCTTCCGGCTGTTATGTCGGTCTTCCAGCGTATGGCTTTCCGTCTTGTCGATCATGCCCTGGGGCTCCTCGGATGGCCCTCATGTACCACGCGGTTTTGCCCGTGTCGTCGGCAACGCCTCTTCAGGCCGCTCCGGCCAGGGGTGCCGGGGATAGCGTCCGCGCATTTCGGCGCGCACGTCCTTCCACGAGCCGGCCCAGAAGCCCGGCAGGTCGCGCGTCGTCTGGATCGGCCGGTGCGCCGGCGAGGTGAGTTCCAGAAGCAGTGGCAGGCGGCCTCCCGCGATCGCCGGGTGTTGCTTCAGCCCGAACAGCTCCTGCACGCGGATCGTCAGCGCCGGCTCTTCGCCTTCATACTGGATCGGATGCCGCTGGCCGGTCGGCGCTTCGAAATGCGTTGGCGCAAGCCGGCTAAGATCACGCTGCAGGTCGTGTGGGACCAGCGACATCAGCCCGTTCGAAAGCCCGCCCGCAGAAATCTCCGAAAGGCTGCGGGCCTCCGTCTGGAAGGGCGCGAACCAATCGTCCAGCCGGGAAAGCAAGGCGGCGTCGCTGACGTCGGGCCAGGGATCGCCGATCGTCCGGTGAAGGAAGCCAATCCGTTCGCGAAGCTGCAGGGCCTCCTTCGAGAAGGTAAGCTGATCGAGCCCCAGTTCGCGCACCCCCTCCATCAGCGCCTGGGTGACGGCGGTTCCGGAAGGGCGCGGCAGGGGCGTTTCCTCGAAGACGATCGCGCCGAGCCGGGTCGCCCGCCGCGCTCGGACCTGCCGGCTCTGCCGGTCGAAGAATGTCTGGTCGTCGGTTCTGATTTCGCCGGGCAGCTCCGCTTCGATATCGGCGCGCGTCACCTCGGCGGCGGCCAGAACCCGCCCCTGCGCTGCCCGACCGGTGAGGTCGGCGATGACAAGCATCTGGCTGCCGGCGAGCCTCTCGATTTCCGGTAGCTCCGCTCCGCGCCCGTTCGCCATCACGAATCGGCCGCGCCCGCCGCGCTGAAGTGCTACTCTGTCCGGAAATGCATGCAGCAGAAGCTGGCCCGCCAGCGCCGGCGCCGCCGAAGGAACGGTGTCGAGGCCGGCGCCTAATCGTCCCGCCAAGCGTCGTGAGGCATCGGCTCTTTCGCCGCGCTCGGCCTTGAAGCGGCGCAGCCGCTCCTCGATGTCGATGCTTGTTCCGCCGAGCCCCTGTTCGGTCAGGAGCACCGCGATCATTGCCGCGTCGCGGGCATGGCCTGATTCGCCTGATGATATGACCATGGCGGCAAGCCGCGGCGGCAAAGCGAGATCGCGCATCACCTTGCCGCGCGCCGTCAGGGCGCCGTCCCTGTCGAGCGCGCCCAGGTGGCCGAGCAGCGCCCGTGCTTCCCCGAGTGTCGTTTCGGGCGGCTGATCGACGAAGGCAAGGGATGCGGGATCCTGGACGCCCCAATGCGCGAGATCGAGCACCAGACCGGAAAGATCGCTGGAAAGGATCTGCGGCGGCGTGAAGGCCGGCAGTGCCGCCGTCTGCCCCTGGTGCCACAGCCGGATTGCAATGCCGGGCTCCGTTCGTCCTGCGCGGCCGGCCCGCTGATCGGCGGAAGCTCGCGACACCCGCACCGTTTCGAGCCGCGTGATCCCGGTCGACGCTTCGAAGACCGGCAGGCGCTGCAGCCCGCTGTCGATCACGATCCTGACGCCGTCGATGGTGATCGACGTCTCGGCGATCGAGGTGGCAAGCACAATCTTGCGGGTACCCTTCGGTGCCGGCCGGATAGCAGCATCCTGATCTTTCTGGCTGAGATTGCCGTAAAGGGGCGCAATCAGCGTTTCGGATCCGAATCGTCCCTGCAGGCGCTCCACGGTCCGCGTGATTTCTGCCTGGCCGGGCAGGAAGGCAAGGATCGAGCCCTCCTCATCGGCATGCGCATCGATGATCGCTCGCGTGACCGCATCCTCGATGCGCTCGCCGCCCGGCCGGTCCTGGTAGCGGATATCGATCGGAAAGCTGCGCCCCAGGCTTTCGATGACAGGCGGGTGATCGAGCAGGGCGGCCACGCGCTCCACGTCGAGCGTTGCCGACATCACGAGGATGCGCAAATCCTCACGCAGGGCCGACTGGACGTCGAGCGCCAGCGCCAGGCCGAAATCGGCATCCAGCGAGCGCTCGTGGAATTCGTCGAAGAGTACCGCCGAGACGCCGGTTAGTTCCGGATCGTCGAGGATCATCCGGGCGAAAACCCCTTCAGTCACCACTTCGACCCGCGTCGCGGCCGATATCCTGTTGTCAAGGCGCATGCGGTAGCCGACCGTCTCGCCGACCTGTTGGCCGAGCAACGACGCCATCCGGCTTGCCGCCGCCCGCGCCGCAAGCCGCCGCGGTTCCAGCAGGATGATCTTGCCGTCGCCGCGCCAGGCCTGGTCGAGCAGGTAAAGCGGCACCAGTGTCGTCTTACCGGCGCCGGGCGGGGCGGAAAGAACGGCGCGTCTCTGCTCAGCCAGCGCCGTGCCGACGGCCGGCAGGACATGGGAAACCGGAAGCTCCGGCAATGACGCACTGATTTTCACTTGCGGCCCGCCACCGTCTCATAGGCAAGGATGGCGGCGGCGAGATCTTCGAGCGCCGCGCCGACCGACTTGAACAGCGTGATTTCCGCGTCATGGCTTCGCCCGCCATGCGCGCCGCTGACGAGTTCCGCAAGCTCCGATTTGATGTCGCTCAGCCTTAACACGCCGCTTTTCAGCGGCTGGACGATATCGCCGGCCTCGCTGGTGGCACCGGCGCGGGTATCGACATGGACCGAAGCGCGGCGGATAGCCTCGTCGTCGCTTTCACGCATGCTTGGCTTGAAGGCGCCGACGAGATCGAGATGGGCGCCGGGCTTCAACCATTCGCCTGATATCAGCGGCTCGCCCGAAAGCGTGGCGCAGGAAATGATGTCGGCCGTTCGCGCTGCGGCTTCCCTGTCCGCGGTTGCCTCGGCATCGAGGCCGAACGCTCGTGCTTCGGCTGCGATCTTCTCTGCCGCTTGCTCGGTGCGGCCCCAGATCCTGTATCTCTTGATCGGGCGGATCGTGCCATGGGCGAGCATCAGGTTGAGCGACAGCCGCCCGGTTCCGCAGACGAGCATTTCTTCCGCATCCGGGCGGGCGAGATAACGGGCTGCCAGCGCCGATGCCGCCGCCGTCCGCCGCGCCGTCAACTCGCCGCCGTCGATCACGGCGAGCATTTCACCGGTTGCGCCGGAGGAAAGGAGATAGGTCCCCGAGATTGCCGGCAGGCTGCGCCGCACATTGCCTGGAAAAACCGAAACCGCCTTCACCCCGGCATAGAGTCCGGGAACCCAGGCCGGCATCAGAAGCAGTGTCGCACTCTCCTCGCCGGGCACGTCCATATCATGGTGGTGGCGCACCGGCATCACGCATTCGCCCGCGAACATGGCGGCGATCGCCTCGATCAGTTCGGGCCAGGGCAGGGCCGCGCGCGTCTGTTCTTCATCGAGGACAAGCATTTTCCACTCCGCCGGATCGTTCTTTCCCGCCAAACTAGCGAGTGAGGCACGTAAGAGGCAAGCGCCCTGGAATTCCATCTCAGGCTTCCCATATAGCTCTTGTCTCCTTCGCGAAGTCATTCCTGGGGATTCGGCGAAAACGAATCTCAAATATCGCTCGATCGAGCGGCGAATTTGCGCGTTTTTGGAAACGGTTGCTAAAACCCCTTAATTTTCAACCTGTTACAAAAATGTCAAAAAACTTTGTTTTGGTGTGTTGACTGTTTAGGAGGGTTAGTTCTATAAGCCCACTCACTGAACGAGGGCGGCGGCGCTGCTGGCGACGAAGTCTTTCGTTCTAAAGAAACTCAAGCGGATTGGCTGATGCTGGTTTGTGTTCTGGACGCGAGTTTGGAGCGGGTTT